>JACCDO010175880.1_pt1 | contig 13773 bp, 8 predicted proteins | sample 7446101 | NCBI WGS metagenome assembly JACCDO01 (sample SAMN15323440, study PRJNA562643) | freshwater metagenome | isolation source: river surface water | place: USA:Blue River Watershed | collected 2017-08-16
GGGGGGAGGAATGGGGAGGGGGCAGGGGCGAGGGCGGTGCCGCGAGGAGCTGTTTCTGTGGGGAGGTTCTCAAGCTGAAGGGCGGCGGGGGTCGTATCCACGACAAATGTAGGTGCAGCGGTACCAGGGGCGGCTGGTACTATGTCAAGCCCTGGTTGGGGCTGAGTGAGGCTTGGCATGATAGAGGGGAGGGGGGCGTCTTGGCTGGCGCTTAAGCTGGTGCCTAAGTCTGCGCCAGGCTGCAAAAGTGTATTTGAGGCTTGAAGGGCATTTGTGGGTTCCGCAGTTTGCACGATTCCCTCAAAGGAGGATGGGATTGTGTTTGTGGGAATATTCATTGTTGTGATTGGTGGAGCATACGACCCTGGTACTGGCGCTGGTACTGGCGCCGGCACTGGTGCTGGCGCTGGTGCGAAGCCAGTTGTAGATGCAAAAGGAGCATTGGTTCCAAAACCGGACGCGGATGCAGCTGACGCCGCCGCCGCTGATGCATTCAACACCGCACCCGCGCCACTATTCACTCCTATAATTTGAGAATCCAAGGCCTCACGCCGGCTGCGTGCCTCGCGCTCTGCCTCCACCGCCGCCTGTTGCTGGACCTGGAGTTCCGCCACATTTTGGCGGATTTCGTCCAAGGTCGGCAGCGCCGCTGGTGCCTGATACGGCGCCAGGCCCGTATCCTCCTCATAGGTCCGTACTGGCAGCTCACTCTCAATGTCGGCCAGTCCCTCCTCCGTGGCCTCTTCCACGTCCTCCACCGCCGGCAGGCGCTCCACATCGTGGGTCGTGAGGATGCGAGTTCCCATGTTCATAAACATCGTCATTTCCTGAATAAACAGCTTCGTTGCATACGGCATTTCCACGCGACTGAAGCTGACGGCACTTCGCTTCGTGGATATAATCGGCTCCAGCGTATCAGGCGTGGAACCGCTATATTGAATCGGTCCATCGCATAAGGAACATATGTAGAGATCATTGCGTTCATTATAGATGGGAATGGTACCGCATCCATTACATACCACAAACTCCGTCTTATCACTACGTTCCATCATGGATTCGCGGGTGAAAGACGCCGCGCCGTGTGCCACAATCGCATCACGTTCCATCTCACCGATTTTGAGACCGCCCTGTGCCCCACGACCGCCAGTGGGTTGGTGGGTGCGCTGTTCCTTGCGGCCGGCACCACGCGCGTTCCACTTGTCCTCTGTCATGTGCTTGAGGCGCATATTGTAGACCGGTCCAATGAAAATCGCAGCCTCAATCATTTTCCCAGACTGGCCGTCGTAGAGAATCTCGTTGCCGTAGCGTTCCAGGCCGAGTTCTTCCAGGACGTCGCCGACCGCCTCGTGGGGCGACCCCTCGTTCATGAAAGTGGTCGCATTCACGAGTGCACCCAGGTTCGCCGCCGCCTTGCCAAAGAGCTGTTCCAGGAGCTGCGCGATTGTCATACGTGAGGGAATGGCGTGGGGGTTCATAATCATATCAGGCACAATGCCCTCCGCGGTACGAGGCATATCCATCCCACGAACCATCATCCCTATAGTGCCTTTCTGGCCGTGGCGATTGGAAAATTTATCACCCAGCTCAGGGACACGGTCGTGGACCACACGGACTTTCACTATACGGAGTCCATTTGCACCGACGAGGGTAATGACTTCATCCACGCGACCGCTCGTCCACACCTGGGGTGTGACAGATGCATCCTTGAAACTGCCGTCCTCCAGAGTCATGTAGCGACCGACAATAACGGTATTTTCATCAACATAGGAACCAGGCTTGACAATGCCGTTGGGGTCTAGTTTACTGTAGTCGTAGCCAATACGAACATCCAACCAAGCAGGCATGTTGTTCGGATTTGCAATGCGAATCTTCGTCTTTGCCCGTGGGTCGTCCTCTTCAAATGCATCATAGGAGCGGTATGTAATGTTGCGGAACATGCCGCGTTCCAGGGCCGATTTATTGATAACAATACCGTCTTCCTGGTTGTAGCCGCTGTGAATTGCCATGGCGAGTACGAGGTTATGTCCGTAGCCCATGCGACCGGATCCAATGTAGTCCTGGTAAACCGTGCGGCTCAAGGGCATTTCAGGATAACATAGGATGTGTGCGTTATTGTCATATCGGTTCTGGAAGTTGGTTGCGTACATGGCCAGCGACTGTTTACTCTGGCTGGCCGAGAGCTGATTACGCGGCGACTGGTTGTGGTTGGCAAAAGGAATCATACATCCAAGGAGACCAAGAATGGACGACGCATGGACTTCCATATGGGTCGTTTCGCCAGGGCGAATATGTTCTGGGACATTGGCAATATAGGCCTCGTTCTGTTCGTAGGGGTCCAAGTATTCTACCACACCCATGTGGGGGGTGAGGGCGCTAATATAGTCGGCCACCGTCTTTTCAGGCTGGTCCGCGTAGATGTCAATGAATTCCACGGAAGCGAGTTCCACATTGACGGCCTGGGGGAGGTTGCCGCATACAATCGTCTTCCATGAGTCCGCCGCAGGAATACACCGTGGGTCTGGCAGCGGCACGCAAAAGAGCGGCCGTAAGGGGCGTCCTTCGTCCGTGTAAATGAAAATCGTCTTTGTACGGCGATTGAAGCCGCTGCTAGAGTAGGGGGGCAGGCAGCCGGTGCGCTTCATGCAACGGAGGACCGCCGCCAGTTCCTCAGGATTCTCAGTATACCCTATAATGCAGTTATTGACAAAAATAGGAATCATGTTCACGATGAGTTGTGGAGTTGCTTCGGCCGGTGCCAGGACGCCAGCTCGTTTGTAGAGCCATGTAATGAGTTTTGTGGGAATCATGCCATTACTGATAGAGGTGAAGATGGACAAGTTCTTGGTTACACCAATGTGGCCACCAGAAGGGGTTTCACTTGTACAATAATAGCCGTATTGACTGGTTTGAAGTTGGCGCGGGCCGGTGAGTTTGAGGCCGGTGTCAAAGTCCAGGACGACGCGGCGGCAGTGGCTCATGAAGTCCAGGTAAGAAATACGGGCAAGAGCCTGGACGATACCTGCCTCTTCGTCGCCCTCTGCGCCAACGGACCATTTCCCCTTGAAGGCGCGAGAAATACCGTCGTCAATGAAGCCTGCTTTGAAAATAAAACTCACCATGCCTGCACCAAAGAGATTCTTGAAGTTGTCGCCAGTATATTGTTGCTTGTGGTAGTTATATTCTTCGTTAATGGTACGACTGACGGCCTCCAGCCAGGCGCCGTAGATTCCTTGGAAGAGTTTTTGGACAGAGAAGCCACTTGTAATGAGACGCTGATTACGGGTATCGTCCTTGTTTGTGGGCGGGTCCAGCTTCTTGACGACGCGGAGCATGGAGCGGACGCATTGGGCCAAGAAGGCAATTTTCGGTGAAAAGTCGCGTTTGTCTTCATGGAAGTCAATGTGGCAGAAGAATTCGTTCATGAGAATGTCATAGACGCGGACCAAGCTGAAGCCCTTGACGAATTGTTGTATGTAAAAGAGGGCATCGTATGTTGTGAGAGTCGGCTGGGCGGCGTGCATGGAGGGAATAAGAAGCTCGGCAAGAGCGGCAGTCTCAGGGCTGTCCATGTCAGGGAAGATGGTATTGAGGATATCCTTGTCCGTTTGGATACCGAGGGCGCGAAACACGATAAAGAGTGGAATGGGTTTCGTGACCTGAGGGAGTTTTACTTCCATGACGGATGGATAAAATTTATATTCACCATCCTTAAAACTGAACTTATTCCGTTCACGTTCCCAGTAGAGATTGACACGGGTTAGCATACGAGTGCGTGGATTGAGAGACTGCATAGTGGCGTAGTACTGGACTTTGGGGTCGCGTTTTTGTTCCGAAATATAGAGTGTATTGAACGCCTGTTCTTGCCGAGTAATAAGAACTTTTTCACTCCCATCTATAATGAAATAGCCACCGCTGTCCTCAGGGCATTCACCCATGGCGACGAGTGTTGACTGGGGTTTACCATGGAGGGGGCAGTACCGACTGTGGAGCATGAGGGGGATTTGAGCAATAGGGAAATTGGTGATGGTTTCCTCGTAGGTTGCAGGATTTTTATCTGTGGCGTCGGCCTTAATGGTTACACGATAGAAGATGTCCACTTGGATGGGGAGGGCATAGGTAAGGTTGCGCAGGCGGGCTTCATTCGGAAAGAGAACACGGACGTCTTCGCCTTGGTTAAGGCGGACGGTAGGTGTGCCAACGCGAATCGCGGTGCCGTCCAGACCGCCAACATAGATTTCAACCTTATACTTATATGTATTGTCCTTATCGCCGAAGGGTTCCTTAAGATTAATAAGAGGATTCTCGGTGGCAATGATGGCGTGGAGGTCGCGCTGTATAAATTGGTCGTAGCTGTCAATGTGGTGTTTTGTAAGGGGGATATTTTGGGTCGTAAAATATTTATGAATCGCCTGTGTTGCCACGGTGCGGGCCACAGTACCAGACCATTCTGGATTCATCATACCCTTCTACAAGAAGAGGCATTTAGGTATATGAAAAAAATCCCTGTGAAAGATGGTGGAGGGAAAACCATAAGAAGAGCACTATAGGGATTTGGTGTTCTTCTTATGCTTATGTGGTGGGGGGGGGTAGATATTAGTTTGTGAGTTGTGCCTCTGTCAGGACATTCTTGATAGCGCTCACGTCGCCTGCTGTATAATTCCAGGCTTTTACAGTGGATGCGCCACCGGGGGGCAAGGGTTGGCCGCGGAAGGATGTAAGAGCGTCGGTGGCGACGGAAGTTGGATTAGAGGGGGCAGGGTGGGTGAAGATTTGTGTGAGGGTATCCATAAAGCCGGCGCCGCGTTGCTTTTTGGACTTCTTTGTTGCTGCGCCACCAAGCATACGGTTAGAGCCGGTATCAGGGTAGGGCATAACGGCAGGTGTGCCGCCGGCGGCGCAGAGGGAGGAGGAGCTGAGTTCAGGAATGCTGACGCCGAAGCCATTGGAAACGTAGGGGAGGAAGGTGCCGTAGGGGGCGAGTTCACCGGCGCGCATCTGGTAGTCAACGGGTGCCATTCCACCACGCTGTTTGGATTTACCCTTCGGCTCAGCGGCTGCGCCTGGTGCAGAAAACTCCGTCGCGTGCTTTAAGTACTCCTCGGCGTCGGCCAGGTCCAGGCGTTTATTGAAGACTTCGTACCATTCACGGGCAAAATCAGCGGCGGCGGCGCGCATATCGTCCGTTTTTTTGAGGGCCGTCTGGGCGTAGGACTCAATGTATTGGAGGCCGCGCCGGATTTCAGGGAGGCCCATGTTTTGACATGACTTGGCGCGGCGGGTTTTTGCATAGCGACGCGAAGTCGTACTTTTGGAGACTTTTCGGGACTTTGCAGCCATATTCCTGTTATAGGGGTCCGTTTTCAGGGTAGACGGTGTAGACTCTTATTTGGCAAGATTCCCGCGATTATTCCCTATAGTGTTTCCCTTGGCTGCATTCGGAGCAGGTTCTAAGAGGCTCTTCACATTGGAAAATGTCTCCACCGCGGAGTTTGTGAGTCCTTCAATAAGGCCTCCATTGTTCTTCTTACCATTGTTCTTTCCGTTTACCATATTATTGACGGCGCGAATGGTATTATTAATGCCCTCGGTCAGCATGTTGGTTGCGCTTTCGGCGGACGGGAGATTTTCCATAACGGCATTATTGATTGCCGGTGCCGGTTTACCTCCGCCGAAGAGACCAATTAAATACAAGACGGAAATGAGGACAATGAGCCCAATCATAACGATGCCGGCGTAGGGTTTGAACTGGTCCAGCCATGTGCTATAGGCATATTCATAGCCGAAGAGCTTATAGTGATGGTAAATACCGAAGGCCAGAAGCGCGACACTGAGAATGGCAAGAATAAAAGGGCTGAATTTTGGAACTATAAAGAATGCAATGAGTGTACCGATTAATATAATAAGTAGACTTGGTAGAAAAAATTCCATTTTCGAAACAGGTCCGATTCCTGTTTAGAACATGGGAGAAATCTATGAGATGACTTCGGTGAGGTCGCGGTGTGTCAGGAAATGTTTCTTGCAACAATAGCGACTAAAGCCGAGTTCCTTCAGAACAGTATTTTCAATTGTCTCTGGAATTTTTCCAGTGTCGGGCGCGACGCTTCCATCAATAATGATAGGGCCCGTATTTGCATTCATGCCGGCCTCTTGTTTACGGCGCGACACCTCGGCCTGATAAATCCGCCATTTATCGGCAATGACATTTCCACAGTTCATGCAACGAATTGGAATAATCATTTTTAATGAGAGTTCCCGTGTACTTCTACTTGTAGTTTGCACTATAGGGTTTAGGTTTTGTTGGTTTGGATGCATGGGGTCAATTTTATTGGGGCTGGCAGGCAGGCGGCAGGCCGACCCACGAGGTCCGCGCGTTCAGGTGTGCGCGTCATTTCCACACCGGCATAGATAGAAATATGACTTCGGTTCTGAATAGCGGCGGTATTGGCTACCAGGGCACCAACCCAGTGCGGAATGAAATCAATAAGCTCCAGCGTCAGATTGATGAACTGAAGATGGAAAACACGTATCTTCTTACTGCACTCTTCAAGATCAGCCCTGATGTCGTGACCGAGTACGAGCGTATTAAGGCAGATGAAATTGCTCGTAAGGAGGAACAGGCCGCGCGTGCAGCGGCGGAGGCTCGTATGGCCCAGCAGCAGGCACAGATGTTTGCCCCTCGTGTGGGCGGGTCTGGCTCGGCGCAGGGGACTTACAGCTCCCTGTATAGTGGTTCTGGTCGCTTCCGTTGAGAGAGATTCCATCTCCCTCATAACTCCCTACGGAGTTATAGCCGCTAACGCGGCGTCTTCTGGGCCGTTGGCCCATTTATCTTGGAATCATAAGAACCCCCCCCAAAACAATCCCTATAGTGCAGCACTATAGGGATTGTGTCTATGTATTTTTTTGAATCCTCATTAGCAGAAAATGGGTCAGTATTACCGTCCAATCTTCTTGGGCGATGATGTTGTGCATGAACGTGTTATGGAAGAGGGCGGGTATTGTGTTCCTGAAATCATTCGTGGATGGCTCTGTTCCTGGATGTTTCAGGAAGGTTCCAAATTAATGGAGCATTCATATTTGAACGGCCAGCTCGTGAATACAGTGGAGTGGCTGCTTCGGCGTGGGGGACAATTCTACATGACACGCATTGTATGGGCGGGGGATTATGCCGACGAAGAACGGGTTTATAATATGGATACGGATAGTGAAATAAATAATACACTCTATAGTGTATGTGCTGAGGATGCTGTTTTACATATTCCAGGAATTTCTGAGAAAAATGTCAAAGAATATCACTATATTGTGAATCATACAAAAAAGATGTATGTAGATAAGCGTTGCTGTGGGGACCAAGACATCCATCCTCTTCCGCTTCTTACATGTGAAGGCAACGGACGCGGTGGGGGCGATTATCACGGCTCCTGCGAGGAATACGTGGGTACATGGGCGCGGGATATAATTTCCGTGGAGAAAACCCTAGACCGATTTCCTGAGTACACTCAACTAGAGGTGGTATTTGAAGAATAAGAGTCTACATGGACATCAAATATAATCACATAGTACCGCCTTCCAGCCGCCATTCTCCTGGACGACACGAAACGGCCGGCCACAGCCGTGGACCCGCCCCTCCACCACCAGACGGTCGCATTCCTCTTTTGGTGTATGGGGGTTGACCTGTGCGCCGGTATCCTTGTAGACTGCATGGCGAAAGATGGCGCAGTTGACCTCAGCGATTTCCACCGAACAGGCGCAGTGAGGGCATAGAACATAGAATGTCATCGCAATAAACAATTCCTATAGTGTAGCACTATAGGAATTCTGTTAATTTAAACCCACCAATCATATAAACTGATTAGGAATAGACACAATAATTAAAATGAATGAATTATATTATTCATCATTTTGGCAAAAAAATATTCAATACTATTTCCCAATGTTTTTGGAGAATAATATAGATTACTATGGTAATCCTAAACCTGAACTTATATGCGGATGGATTAGCCCATTTGTCTACAAAGAATATCCAACATTAATGTCTACTTCTTATGTCAATAGCCGCGTTCTAAATATGGTAGAATGGATGCTTCGTCCTGGGGGGTGTTTCTACATGACACGATTGGTATGGGCATCTTTATCTGGGGACGAAGAACTGATTTATGATCCAAAGAAGAATTGTAACATTATGAAAACACTTGGGGCTTACCATAATTATGAGAATCATAGCGCTTATTCAGGGATTTCAGAGGAAGATGTCAAAGAATACCGCTATATTGTGAATCATACATTGAAATTATATGTGGATAAATATTCTTGTGGGGATGAAAATATTCATCCATTACCAATTCTTACATGTGAAGGGAATGGTCGTGGTATGGGCGGGTATAGCGAAGAAGGACTTATTGAGGGTGATTATTACGGTTCGTGTGAGGAGTATGTCGGTACATGGGCACGACATGTAATTTCCTTGGAGAAAAATATGGATTCATTTCCTGGATACACTCGGCTGGAATTGACTTTAAAACTTGATTTTAAACGACCAGAAGCATTCTTTAAAGATTATTATATCCAAAAAATCATGAATTTTAAAGATAAAGATGTTTACATAGGAGAAATGATAAAATATAGAAATAACTATATGAATCTTTTTGTAAAGATGATTACATACAACGGATTATTAAGTATAAATGTGCGACGGTAGAAGACATATAACTTCATCCTCAAAACATTGACATAGACGAATAGGAAATAATTCCTACAGTGCTACACTATAGGTATTATCTGATAGAACTTTTAAAATTTACTTTATTCACAAATTCATTCCATCCTTTATTATTATAAAATGGAGAATGCATAACCCATCCAAAAACATTGATATATGCTAACATAACAAGTTGTTCATCACAGCACCTTCTTCTTTTTGAGGCTGGCGATTTGTGTAGGGGTAATGTCAATGTCATGTAGTTCTTTGATTTGGAAGGCAAGTAGTTTGGATGTTAGTTTTGGATACATGGCATGTACTTTTTGGATGTTGAGAATCTCGGCCGATGTAAATCCCAGGGTCAGAGCTTCAGCCTGGACCGATGTTGGAACATGGGTATGTTGCTGAACATGGGTATGTGTACTCCCTGCACCACTTTTGGGATCCTCCCCATGTACCACCACTTCTCGCTGAGCCCCCGCGGATGTATCCTTCACCATCCCTATAGTGATAGCGCCGGCGTGATGAGCGTCGTGGCAGCGTTGGCAGACGGCGACGAGGTTGCGTAGGCCGTGGAGAGCCGTGCCATCTGCATTCCAGACCTTCTTCACAGCATCATGTTGTTCTTGAATGTGATGGACTTCAATGTCTCGTGCCAGGGCCGAGCCACAAACTTCACATGCCCTCTGAAGGACATCCGCATTATAGGAATTCCCTGCACGTGGGTCCTCGCCAAGAAGGGTGCGCCGAAACCCGTATGCTGCCTCCAACAAAGCGGGGGGCATGTGCAGTGCCTTTGCCACAGTCAGGCCATAGTTGGACGCCCCTGCGCCCGCGGACAAGGTCCGGTCATAGACCAGGACATCCGCCACGGCGTCATAATGGACGCGCAAGTGGGCAATTCGCAGAGCCGCCGCCTCCGTAATGGCAGGCAGTTTCATCAGGTCATGTAGATGTGTCGCCAAAATGAAGGACGACCCAGCCCCCAACAAACACTGAATGCCTGCCGCCACCAGGGCCGTTGCGCTCACAGATTCCGTGCCAGAACAGAGTTCATCGCCGAGCACGAGTGTGCGCTGGTCCGCCGCAGTCAGGATTGTCCGCAGCTCGCCCATTTCCACGGCAAAAGAGGAAAGACCGGCCCAGAGATTGTCCTGGTTAAGAATACGAGTGGAGATTGCACTATAGGGTGTGAGGGTCATGGACTGGGCGGGTACGGCGGAGCCGAGTTGGGCGAGTAGGACGGAGAGCCCGAGGGCCTTCATGAGGCTGCTCTTGCCCGAGGCATTGATGCCATAGAGGAGCATACCCCTATAGTGTTGCCCTTCTTTGTTTCCAAGGTCCAAGTCATGGCTGACAAGCTGGGAACGCAGCGCCTGGGCCTGAATGAGGGGATGGCGGAGGCCACGAACCGAGACGGCACCGGCGGCCCCATCCTGCACTGTAGGAAAGTTCCATCCTTGTGCGTCGGCAGTGGCGGCGAAGGCGTACATACAATCCAGGTCCGCGACCCAGGACTCCAGGACCGGCCAATGTTCGGCCGTCGCTTCCATGTATGTAATACATGCCGCCGTGAGTTCATGTTGGAATGTCCGAGCCAGTGCCGCCTGCTTCGCGTCCAGGCGTTCATTGTATGTATCCAACATGGGATGTTCAAGTTTCCCGCCACTCTTCTGGAATGACACCGAGACTCCACGATAGGGATTGTTCTCACGGACTCGTTTCCCCCATTCATCAATTCGTTTTAAGTTCGCCTTCGTCCCATGCACGACATATGTCATCTTGTCCGTGGCCTTGTAGCTGAGGGCCTGTGCATCCAGGCCGGCGCCGAGGCACATTCCAGCCAACCACTCGTGCGCCTCTACATGAATTCTCTGAATATCCAGTTCTACTGCCGCCGTGCGTGGACCCACAGCCTCGCTCAGGAAGCCCCAGTCGGCAGGCGATTCCTGTGCCTTGAGCGACTTCTCGCGGTCAAAAATTGTGTTCAAATGTTTGAGACACTGTGCCACAGCAATCCCTATAGTGTATCCCTGGAACGGTCCAGCGGCAGTTGCTTCCGCAAGCTCCTTGAGTGCACTATAGGAAATGTGGAGTTGGTAGACGGCGGCGGCTTTCAGGGCACCACGTGCAATGGCGCGGTGAATGCGTGGGAAGTCGTAGAGTTGTCGCAGTGCCTTGAGAATAGAGGGTTTGGTGGGGGCAGTGGCGAGCCACCGGACTTTTTCGTGGCGGTCGCGGATAGCCGCGGCGTCGGCGAGGGGAGTTGATAGGAGGGTAGGCAGAGCACGAATACCAGGGGGGGAATGGGGTCGGCTGAAGAGGCGTTCCACGCCGTTGGGGCCGAGCATGGAGAGTTGATGGAGAGCATTGTTGATAATCCGCATTTTATCTTGGGGGTGCCAGGGGGTCGGCTTGGGGAGGTACACAATAAGATTGGAATAATGGTCTTCAATCCAGTGGAGGAGGCAGGCAAGGGTTTCCACGGCCGGCTCCGAGGCGATGTCTAGCCATGTACCAAATGGAATAATTGTTTTGGGTTTGAAGATGCCTTCCATGTATGTAAGCCGTGCGACTGGGCGTTGGAGATGTGGGGGGAGCGTGGGCCGATTGTAGAGGACCGTGTCCTCTTTGAGGTAGAGTTCTTTAGCCACAGCATCTATGTCCGCTGGGCCGTAGACGACGAGTTCACGTGGGGGGTAGACCTGGAAAAAATGGGCGGCAGACCCTTTGTATGCACTATAGAAGATTGACCCTCCAGCAACATCAATGGCGACGGCGCAGCCGCTGGGGGGGTGCCAGGCGCCGACATAGGCCGCGCCGGCGGAGCCGTCCATGGCTTCTACATGGGTTCCAGGGGAGAGAATGCGCGAGACGGAACGGCGGACGACATCCCCTCGCTCGTTCTTCTCCTGAGTTGCCACAACGACGGTCCAGCCGAGGCCAGTCAAGCGGCCCGCCCATCGGTCCAGGCGGTCCTCAGGGACGCCGGCAAAGAGGCCGGTCAGGCCCCCAGGGGCATCGCCAGGGTAGTAATTGACCTGGACGCCGAGAATATCCGTGAACTCTTTCACAGAGTTAAGCTGGGCGTGGGTCTCTGGGTCCTGTTGTCCGTAGAATTCCCAGAAGCTGCCTTTCTGGAGGAACACCGCAACCCGTGGCCCATAAATATCCCTATAGTGCATGTATAGGGACTGATATTGGTTGTAAAATTCCTGAGAGTGGACCATTTTCTGGTGGTGGGTGTCAAGAGCGGTTCTTATAAACTACACTACCTTTTTATAGAAGGATGGCCTTAAGCCAACAGGAGTTTATAACAGACCTATAGTATAAACCTTATGCTTGCACTATAGGAAATGGGGGTTATTTCTTGGATGAGTATTTTTTAACGGCACGAGTCTTGCGCTTTGGTTTCCGTACGCCGCGACGAGTGCGTCGGCCACCGTAGCGTGATATTTCACGTGCAACATTATGTGGAATTGGTAAATGAGTCAGCGTAAGTCGCTTAATAAGGTGTGAAATACCTAGAGAAATATTTTTAATTAATTTATTAAAATCTTCGGGATACTCTTTTATCATAATACGAAGAATTTCTCTTCGCCATACTTCAAGAATATTAAAGGGGTCATTAAAATTCGCCGGTATATGGCGATCATTCAATAAATATTCTAGCATGTTATTTCCTTCATTATCAGTTGCCAGACGGTCAACAACCGGCGAACGTAAGAATTCAAGAAGAATAATCCCTTCTGCACGGTTATGTAGACCAAACTGAGTTCCTAACATATGCATAAGTGGAGTTCGTCCATTTGTATCACGCGCATTTAAATCCGCACCATTGTCCATCAGAAACCGAATAACATCAGGATTTTTATTTTTCACTGCTTGAATTATAGGGGTTTCACCTTCTTCATTAAGTTGATTGATATTAAGAAACCCACGACGAAGTGAACGTTCAATACGTTCAATAATCCCCTGAATAGCAATATTATCACGTTTTGGTAAAAGAAATGGGAGTACATCCGCAAGATCGGATTTGTTTGTCTCCAGAAGAATCTCAAATACTTGTCTCTGTTTATTAATATTTTTTCTTAAAGACGGACTAGTTAATAATACAGAAATGTCTCTGGATTTATACTTATCCGTACTTTCGATATAATTTAATAAATTATTATTAAGATTGTATTTTGACCGATTCAAAGCATGTCTTGCCTTTTTCGGGGAAGAGCCCATTTCACCAGCAGGAGTCCCGCTGTTTTCATTAAACTGTGAACCAGTTTTTTTCATTCTACTTACTCTCCCCCAAAATAACCCCTATAGTGAAAACCTTATGCTTGCACTATAGGGAATGGACCCTAGTGTCGCTTCACGCCGCGGGTCTTGCGCTTTGGTTTCCGTACGCTGCGACGTGTGTGTCGGCTACGGCGGCCACCTTTGCGTGGGCCTGCAGCAAAATTTGCAACTATTCCTGACACATCATTTGGAAGGCGCGATGGTCTGAATATATTTTGTATTATATTGCGCGCTAATTCGTTGGGTATTAATTTCAGATGTTCACCTTTAATTAGTTGTTCCATAATTTCACGTGGTTTATTCTGAATCATGAATTTAAGGACGGTATCTTTCCATCCTTGAAGATGTGGCGCTTCGGATGAGGAAACAGACTTATGTAATTGATCCAACAATAAATAATCAACAATATTATTTCCTTTTTTATCAATTGCCAAGAGTTCTATAGTTGGATTTGAAATAACTGCAAAAAGAGTATCAATTTTTTTTAGATCTCGTGATCTATTATTAATTTCAGTTGCACCATATAGTTCATGCAACATATGCATAAGCAGAGTACGCCCATTTGCATCGCGCACATTTAAATCCGCACCATGTTCCATTAAATACATAATTTCTTCTGGCAGATGATGTTCTGCAGTTGCGGCCAACATAATTTGTGATTGTCCTTTGTGATTCAGTGTATTAGACCGTGTATTGACATCAAAACCATTTTCAACTAATGTCTGTAAAATGTCAAATGTATATCTAGAATAATAATCACCATCAAGTACATATTCATAAAA
>JACCDO010227795.1_pt1 | contig 13773 bp, 14 predicted proteins | sample 7446101 | NCBI WGS metagenome assembly JACCDO01 (sample SAMN15323440, study PRJNA562643) | freshwater metagenome | isolation source: river surface water | place: USA:Blue River Watershed | collected 2017-08-16
GATCTCCACTTATTAATTCAGCATTAGGTTCCCACATATCTACTAAATATAATTTTAATGGATTTAAATGAAATAATGTATCTGAAAAATCCCCACAAAAAACACCAATTTCTAAAATATTTAAATTTGGTTTAATTAAATCATTTACCATATCAATTCTACTATTATAAAGTTTCATTTTAATTATATTTATATTTATATAAATATTATTTAAATAATATTTAACAAAGATATTTTCTATATTTAATTTTTTCTTTTTATTCAACTTTTTTTGACTTTATTATTTCTTCAAATTTTTTAGAATGTTCACTATTTATATATCATCGTTTTTATATTTATCAAATTTTCATTAAAACATATTGATCTACCTCCAACATATAATGCAATATATTCATATTTTATTACTATTTAAAATAGTAAATATAATTTTAAATAGTAATAAAATATGAATATATTTATACCTCTTTGTGGAAAAGGTGAACGTTTTAAAAATTGTGGTTATACTTTACCTAAACCTCTTATTCCTGTTTTAAACAAACCCATCATTTATCACGTACTCGACTCTATACACACCACTCAAAATGATACTATTTTTATATTTTATCACAAAGACTTAGATTTAGCACATTTTTCTGATTCTATCGATATATATACTAAAAAAATAAATAAAAATATTATTTTAGTACAACTAAATCATTATACCAAAGGTGCTGCTGAAACTATTCATCTTGGTATTCAAACATGTTTAGAACAAAATATTCTTAATTTAACTCAACATAATCAAAATATATTATGTTATGATTGTGATACATTTTATACTGTAAATACATTAAATTTATATCATCAACATTTACAACTACAGAATATACAAAATACTACTTCAAATGGTTCTGTATTTTATTTTGAAACAAATGATAAAAATCCAATTTATTCTTATATTAAAATGAATAATAATAATAATATAATTGAAATTGCTGAAAAAATTAAAATAAGTAATAATGCAAACTCTGGTATTTATTGTTTTTCTAATTTAAATCAATTATTTCATTACTCAAAATTAGTTACTGAAAATACAACATACTTTATGAATAATGAATGTTATATTTCTTCCATTATTAAAAAAATGATAGAAGATAATCTAACATTTACTGGAATTTCTTTAGATGAAAAAACAATTATAAGTTTAGGAACACCTGAAAAAGTTAATCAATATATCAAAAGTATAAACAAAGATAAATATACTTTTTTATTTGATTTAGATGGTACACTTGTATTAACAGATGATATATATTTTAATGTATGGAAAACTATTTTATCACAATTTAATATTGAATTAAATGATGATATATTTAAAACATATATTCAAGGTAACAATGATTTATTTGTTTTAAATTCACTTTTATCAAATGTAAATATAAATTATAACGATCTATCCACTTTAAAAGATAATTTATTTATTGAACATATTTCTAATATCAAATTAATAGATGGTGCATTTGATTTTTTACTATTAGTAAAAAATTCTGGTCATAATATAGGAATTGTTACAAACTGTAATAGAAATGTTGCAGAATTTATATTAAATTATACAAAATTAAAATCAATAATTGATATAATAATAATCGGAAATGAATGTGAAAAAAGTAAACCCTATCCAGATCCATATTTAGAAGCAATTAAAAAATTAAATACTACTTCCGACACCACCTTTATATTTGAAGATTCAAAAACAGGTCTACTTAGTGGTAAAAATGTTTCACCAAAAGGTTTGATAGCTATTAATAACTGTAACTTTAATCAACTAACTGATGAAGATTATAAATCATTAGATGTGTCTAAAATTATTACAAGTTATAAAGATCTAATAACAAATTCTTTAACTATAGATTCTTTTTTATTTGAATTCTCAGAACAAAATAATTCCATTCTAAATCCAACTGTTTTAAAAAAAATAATAACTCAAAATATTTCTTCAATCGAACCTTTTAAATCTGAAATAGTAAAAAATGTATATATTGATACAACAAAACTAAAAGGTGGATATATTACAGATGCATTAAGTATAAAAATACAAACTGAATTTAAATTATATTATTGTGTTTTAAAATTAGAAAACAAAAATCCATCTGTACTATCTAAAATGGCTATGGATCTTGGTCTTTATGAACGTGAATATTATTTTTATTCTACTATTTTAAATTTTGTAAAAAATGATATACAAATTCCTCATTTTTATACATTAATAAAAAATCCAAATACAAATGAAATATTAGGTATATTATTAGAAAATTTATATACAAAAGGATGTATTCCTAACTTAAATTTAAATACACAATCTATTGATACAACTTTACATATTGTCTCTCAATGTGCAAAACTACATTCTATTTTTGCTAATAAAGAATCATTATGTAAAGTTGTTTTTCCTGAGTTAAAAAAACATAATGATTCTTTATTTCAACCTAAATGGAAAGATTTTTTAACATCAAAATGGCCTATCTTTAAAACAAAATGGAATCGTTTTTTAGATCATTCTATTATTACTATATTTGAAAATGCTATATCTAATTTTCATATTATTCAAAATCATTTAAGTTTTGGTTTACTAACACTTTGTCATGGCGATGTTAAATCACCAAATATATTTTATAAAAAAATATTAACTTTAAATCATACTGAAATGTATGAACCATATTTTATAGATTGGCAATATATATCTTATGGTAAAGGTATTCAAGATATAGTTTTTTTTATGATTGAAAGTTTTGATAACTCTTTTATTACCAATTATTCTCTTCTTATAAAAGAATATTATTATTCCAAATTTATTGAATTTAGCAAAATAGACTATTCTAAAGACCAATTTAATAAAGATTTTATTTACTCTATCTTTTATTTTCCTTTCTTTGTTGCTATTTGGTTTGGTACCCTACCACAAGAAGATTTAATTGATAAAAACTTTCCTTTCTTTTTTATTCAAAAATTAATACATTTTATTCAACTTTTTTATAAAGATATAAATTCTATATTAATTTAAATATTTATTACTATTATTATTATTAAAAATGAATTCTAATGGAAATTGTAACGATCAAAATACTCCTCTTGATATTAAATTTTTACTCGAAACGTTAACCATTAAAGATAAAAAATGTAATTCCTTACAAAATAAAATTAATCAGCTTGAAACTACATTAGAACAAAACAATCACTTCTATACCACAAGAATTAATTCTCTTGAAATTGAAAACAATAACTATATCAACCAATTAAAAGAATGTAAACATTCTAACGATTTACTTATTATTGATAATCAAAATTATGAAGCTACTATTAAAAAATTAGAACATACTGTAAATGCAAAACTATTACAACTTGAATTCTTAAATTCAAAATATATGACTCTTAAAAACACTTTAAATGACACTATCAACCGTAATCATACATATGTATCCAAGTTAAATGATTTAGAAGAACAAATGAATCAAAGTCACCAACACTATACAAATATTTTAACTAAGTATAAATCTTCTTTAAAATTAAAGAATAAACCTAAACTATAAAGGAACCTAAGGTTCCTTGAGCTTCTCTCGCGACTTACGTCGCTAAAACCTCCTTCAACATTTTATTATACTTTAATAGTATAATAAATATCACAGCACTTTAAAGAAAAGTTAATATAAAATTAACTCTGCGGTTAAAAAATAAATAAGTAAATAAAAAGTTAAAAAAGCTTAACTGCAGAGTTAACTAAAGTGATGCGGGTTTCCTGAGGAAAGTTTTAGATAACCTCAGAAGACTCCCACAACTTTAGATTTCTTACAGAAAACATGTTTTAAACATTTTAAATATTTACTTTTAGTTTTATTTTTAAATTTTATAGTTGTATTTTATTTTTATTATTTAATATTTTTAAAAGTTAAAAAAAACTAGTACAAAATAAATTTAGAAATAAAAATGTATTAGTTTTTTTCTAAATTTTATTTTTATACTTATTTTAGTATAAAAATTAGTTTTCCAAAAAAGGAGGAGGTTTTAGCGACGTAAGTCGCGAGCGAAGCTCAAAGAACCTTAGGTTCCTTTAATTAGATATAAATTACATTACAACTCAAATTATTATAATCGTTTCCATTTATTATTAAATTTGGTGATACAATTACTACATTTTTTTGTTCTATTATATATATCTTATATAAATGTAATTCAATATCACTATTCCATATTATATCTATAACTTCCATTAACTTATAAAAATTAGATAAGTTATTTTGTAACTTTAAATAATTATATATTATTGTTAACATCGTACTTAATAAATCTGCTCTATCGTGAATTATTAAATATGTTAAATATTCTGCCAACTCTCCAAATAAAAATAATGTTATAAAGGAATACATATTAAATGATACTCCAGTTCGTATACTTTTTTCTACTATTCCACTTATTAATTCCCAACATTTATGCTCTTTACATTCAACTATATAAAAATCACAATACCATTTTAATTCTATATATTTATTTACATCATAACTCTCTATATATCGAAAATCATCATATATCATTGCTTTTTTTAAATTAATATAAAAATGTTTTTCTGGTTGTGTTATATGTGTCCAATATTTATTCAAATATTCTTCAAATATTTCTATTGAAAAACAGGAATGAAACATATCATCTATTGTATGCATATTAAAATGATTATTATTAAAAATACTAGTTGTACTAGTATTACTAGTTTTATTACTAATTGTGTTATTAAATGTTTCCATTTTTACTCTTCAATTACTATTGATTATTATACTACTATTTATCCAAAAAATTTCAATTTATTACTATTTTTATTACAAAATACAATAGAAGTGTAACAAATGGTATAAATATATATGGATTTATATCCAATATTTCAATATCCCACATATGTCCATATTTGTAAAACGGTTTTTCAAAAAATGTTAGAATTTGATGGGGTTGAAATGTATTAGATCTCCACCAGATATTTCCAACTGATATTTGTATCCAAAGTACGTATAAAATAAAAGATAGTAATAATGATAGTAAAAAAATAGTTACACTTTTTATTTTCATTCTTACTTAAATACTTTATTATTTTATTATTAGTAAACTAATAATAAAATTTAAAATACTAATTATATTAATAATATTATTTTTCAAATGTCAACAGACTATTACAAAATTTTAGAACTTGATAAAAATGCCTCTCAAGAAGATATCAAAGCTGCTTATAAAAAATTAGCCCTAAAATATCATCCTGACAAAAATAATGGAAAAGATGATATGTTTAAATCTATTTCTGAAGCTTATTCTACCTTAAGTGATGAACAAAAAAGAAAACAATACGATAATCCATCGTCTCATCCTTTTTTTAATAGAGGTAGAGGAGGAATGGCTGGGACACCATTTGGTTTTAATTTTAATTTTCAAATGCCTGAAATAAATAAAACAAATTTACAAAAAGCAAAAAAAGAAAGTGATATAAATATTACATTACCTATTTCATTAGAAGAATCTTTCTTCGGCTTTGAAAAAATATTAACCATAGATCAACCTAATTATTGTATTTGTTCTATCAGTTGTCCTCATTGTAATGGTGTTGGTCATGTCCAACTTATACAAAATCTTGGTATTTTAAAACACGCTATTATTAATGTTCCATGTAATCAATGTTTAACAAAAGGTTATATACTTGATACCAAATGTGAAATTTGTAATGGAAGTGGAAAACAAATTATTAAAAAATGTATTAAAATTTGCAGCCCTCCTGGAACTGAAGATTCTACAAATTTAAAACTTGATAAAGGTGGATTCCAACCTCTTAAAGACTCTATCCATACTCCTGGTGATATCAATATTAAAATTTCTATTGATAAACATCCTTTATTTACTCGTGACAAATTAAATTTAAAATATCATACAACTATAAATTTAATTGATAGCATTTGTAATACTGATTTAACTATTCCTCTTTTTGAAGATAAAGAATTTAAAATTAATACATCTATGTTTGGCGAAACTATTTACCCTTTAAAAGAATATATCATCAAAGATAAAGGATTTAATGATTTAAATAATCCAGGTAAAAAAGGTGATTTAATACTTACATTTGATATCATTGATCCAAAATTAAATGAAAAACAAAAAATACAACTTAAATCCTACTTTGAAAATGTGATTACTAAAATAAATTCAGATGATGATACAGAATTACAAACTTTATTACATAAATATTTAAATATTACTAATAAAGATGAAAAACAATCTACCATAATTCCATCTTCTTTATAATTTTAATATTTTTAAAAAATTAAAATGTTAAAATTAAAAAAAATGAAAAAAACTAGTACATTTTTATTTTTAAATTATTTTTGTACTAGTTTTTTTTCAAAATATTAAAATATTAAAATTTATTTATTTTCTTTTAACAAAATAAATAAAATGAGTAGAAGTAAAAGTAGAAGTAAAAGTAGAAGTAAAAGTAGAAAAGGAGGTTTTAAAGGAACCAATGGTTCCTTTAGTAGAAGTAAAAGTTTATTCCAAGATTTAGAAAAAGGTGAAAAAAAGAAATATAAAGTAAAATTAGGCTATGGTAATGAAGAAATTGCTTATCAAACTATAAAAAATGTTAAAAAGTTTGAACTATCTATTCAAAGACAACTAATCAATAGTATGTTAAATAGAGCAAAATATAATAAAAATCAAACTAAAGGTATGCGTGATGCTATAAAAATATATACAAGATGGATGAAAGAACACTAAATAAACAAACTAATTGCTCCTTTAATATAAATAATCTAATATTATATTCATTTCATCTGTACATATACTTGTTTGTTCCAGTAACCAAACTACATCATGTTGATAAATTAAATAATCTTGAACCAATTCTTTATTTAAAACTATTTTATCATTTTGTTTTTCTTTTTGTATTGTATCCGATGTCACATATATAATCTTTTTTTTAAAACGATGTAATAAAAAATGAGTTATACTCACACATTTTCTATTTACACACTGTATGATTAACTTTTCTATATTTATCAAAGGAAGATCATGAATAATATATCTTAATGTTCTTACATCTGAATATAAAGGATGTGTATAAAAACTTATCAAATGATCATTTACTAACCCTAATAACCCTTTTGTAAGATACCACTTTATAAATAAACTATATAACTTTGTACAATCAAAATAATAAAACTCTTCCAAACATCTTTGCAATAAACCTATATTACAATAATCTATTATTTTACCTTCTTCACAAAACGATATAAACCAATCTACATTTTCTTTTTGTATATCTTTTTCCTTTGTTTTAACCTCATTCATTCTATAATTACAATTTTGTTTTAAATAATGTAAACATGCATTCATAAAAATATCAGAATAATCATATTTTTGTATAGGTAAATAATTATCATAATATTCTAACAGTAATTTTTTTGTATTTACTCCTTTCTGTAATAAAATATCTTGTATATTCATAAATATAGTCTGTTCACAATCAAATGCTTCCGTCATTTTTACTTTTAATTTATATTAATAATTTATATTATTAATATATTCCTTTTAATTTAAACCTTCATTTTATTTCTTTTTATTCGTTTATTTATTACCTTTATTACTTTTATTACTTTTATTACTAAATTGAATAGATACTTTACATGTAGATATACAAATTAATTCATTTACTTTTTAAAAAGTGGTAAAAAATTAATTTAACAACTCATTTTAACTGGTGACATATAACATAAACACACCTCATACTGTTCTAAAATACATTCATCTAACTTTTCATTAAAATTAATTACAAATGCCATATTTGCCATTCCTGATGTATTTGTATATGACCTTGGTTTATATTCTTCAAACAATGTTACACTAGATGAAAAAGGTATATAATATACTTCTTTTATTTCTGGGGCAAATAGTTCATCTTTATTATCATTTGAATATTTTATTTTATCAGAGTATGAAAGGGGTGAAATAAGTGTACCACATACTTCACCTGGTAATTTAAAGGATAACGTTTCCTCATAATATAAACTAAATGATTTAACTAATTTAACAGAGTTAGTAGTAGAGGCAGTAGTAGATTTAAATATAATAAATAAATCACTTAATCTATGACAAGGTTCATTAAATCTTAAGTCAATTGTTTTACTATTCTTATTTTCACATTTTATATTCATCCATTTTTTTTCTGATAGTCTATAAAAAGAGTAATCACAAATTCTATCATAATAGTAAAAATGCTCTTTACTTTTTATTTTTTCTTGTAAAACACTTAATACTTTATTTGAATATAGTTGCGTTTTATAACATAAATATAAATCAGTATCTGTTATGATACTATTTTGTTTTATAACTACTTTAATATTTAAGTATTTTTTATTTACAGTATCAGAATATAAGTTATAATAGTGTAATTTATAACGATTTAAAAATATTGGAAGATAAAACATACCATTTGAATTAATTGGTTGATAAAATAAACGATTCCAACATACTAAGAATTCTTTTGATATTTCTTCTAGTATTTTTACTTCATCCATTTGTTCTTTATTATTTTCATCTTTATTTGTAGTAGTTGTAGTAGTTGTATATACTTCAATTTTTACTATATCATCACATTTTAAATTTTGTGAAAAATAAAGTGAAAAATCATATATGCTGTCTACATTATGACAACATTTAAAAGTATATTCAATGGTATCATTCGATTCATTTATTTTACTATTATCATATTTTTGTATATATGGTTTTTCAGATGTTATATTTATTAATTTATTTGTATCAATTATATTTGAATCGAATAATGTATTTAAATTATCATCATCTTTTAAAAAATTTTCTGGAAGAAAGGTATGCATTGTATTTGTTTTAAGAGTTTCGTCTTTTGATAAATCTTGTGAATAGCAAGCTAAATCAACGAAAGCAGATGTTGGATTCATTAGAAAATCTAAATTCATTTAATGTTGTTGTTGTAATAAATAGTTATAACAAAGATATTCCATTTCTTTAAACTTTAGTCAATCAAATTAAATTTAAAATAGGTACAAAATACCTATTTAAATTATAATATTCTAATTAATTATTATTAATATTAATAATTAATTAAATGTTACCAACTTTAACTACATATTCGTACAATAAAAACTTTATTAGAGAAGAAGTAAATAAAGAAATAAAAAAATGTTTACCACCTGATGAAAATTGGTTTCCATTTTGTAGTTTCGATGTATCACGTTTACAATGTGAACAACTTACTTTAAAAAATGGAAAAACTTTATTTACTTTATTAAAAGAACCATTGTTAACATTAGGATTAAAAATTTATCCAGAAGTTATCTATCCTAGATATTATAAAAAAGGGGATTGGATGGATTGGCATTCCGATTATTCACATTTACCAAAATATAATGAAGATTTAGTATATGAATGTATACTTGTTTTAAAAAATACATCTGACAGTGTAACCAAATTTAAAATAAGTGTAAATGGAGGTGTAAATGGAGGTGTAAATGGAGGTGAAAATAAAGAAGAAGATGTTTATACAAATGAAAATGATTTATTGATTGTTTGTAGACATGGTATTACACATTGTGTAACAAAGATAACAGAAGGTGAAAGATTAACATTAAAATTTACATGTATTAAAATATAGTTATTTATTAATTACTTAAAGAATAATAGTTATTCATTAATAATCAACTTAATTAATTAAAAATGAGTTTTACTACATATGTTACAACTTGGAATAATGATCCTTTACAGCAAATTCAAGACATGATTAATAAAGGTGTTGTCCAAAATATTACCCGCGTTGTACTTGCATTTGCTAGTTTTAACTTTGATTCTACTAATTATATTCCTGGCTTTGGAAACATCAGTATGGATGAAACAAAACAAATTACAAATTTAGTTCATTCTGTCGGTGCAAAAATTAGTTTATCGATTGGTGGTGCAACTTATCCATTTTATAACTCTGATTTGTATTCTCGACCTGGTGACTTAGCTTATAATATTAATACAGTGATTAACAATTGTGGTTTTGATGGAGTTGATTTTGATATAGAAGATGCTTCTTCAAATGTACCTAGTGATTTTGCTACTACAGCAGCTTCCTTAATTAATACATTGCGATCATATAATCCTGGATTATATATTAGTTTAACAACTGCTGCACAAGCTTGGGCTATAGGTTGTTATCAACAACAGTTAATTAATTTAACAATAGGAAATTTAGATGTTTGGCAACCAATGGAATATGATTTATGGATTGGATCTGGATACAGTTATTATTCACAAATTATATATGATTTACAATTTTATATTAATAGTTGGTGTGTTAATCCAGCAAAAATTGTAGTTGGTTTAATGCCAGGAAATGATGACATGGGTAGAAATTTAACTTTACAAGATGCTTTGAATATAACAGATTATGCTTTAAGTATGGGAGTAAAAGGATTGATGACCTGGGATGCAAATATAGATAGTGAAGGGGTAGATGGAAATTCACCATATACATATTGTAATGGAATCCAAAGTATGATTAAGAAAACTATGATTACAGAATGGAGTACAAATGTGTTACATTTTAAACGAAAAAATAAAATAGATTAAAAAAATTAATATCTTTTATTATTTATTAAAAATAACAATAAAAGATGAAGAAAAAATGTTCAACAATATATGTAATACTTTGTATTATAGTTATAATACTTATTATAATTGGAGCTGTAAAACTTACAACTGGTGGTAAAGATAAAACTGGTGGTAAAGATAAAACTACACAAGAATTTTATCAAGCAAAAATAACTGATATGATGATAAATTCAGCAAAAAGTTATATGGAAGAAATAGCAAATAAAATAACATTTGAATATAATTGGAATGAAACTATGTTAGAAAAAATAGAAATGAAATTAGGTGATAATAGATTTATAATAGATTCAACTAATGATTTAAAATTAATAGAATTTAATGATAATTTAATACAATGTGTAAAAGCATTGAAATTTTTAATATCTAGAGGTGATTTAATATATACTGAAAAAAGAGATCCTTTATTTTTTGATAAATCTAGAAATTTAACAGTTGATGGAGATAAATTAAATTGTCCAGATATGCAGAAACTTAATACATTTAATGGTTTAGTTGAAATAATATATAGCCATACCGGAAGTGAATGTATTAAACGTAAAATACGTTTAATTGGAGATTGTTTAGAAACAAATTGTAAATATAGTTATTTAGGTATTCGATTAACTCAAGATGCATTAATGAAAAATAATGGTTCTTTTTTAATTAATAAAATAAAAGAATATGGAAAAATGTTAAGATTTATGGATGAAGCACTTAATTTTTAGATAATTCATCTATTTTTTTAAATGATTTACATTTAAAAAAATTCATTTTTATTTTTTCACCTTATATTCTATTTTCTGGATCCAAATATTCCATTTTTAAAAAATCAAATACATCTTTTTCACAACACATCACCGGTATATCTTCTACTTTTTTATTATTTTTATCTTTATTTAACTCAGTTTCTACCCGCTTTAATCCATATTCATTCATTGTATAACCTAACTCTAATGCTCTTGACCTCATTTTAACATTAAACGTTGCACTCCCTGTAAAATATAATATTGAATATATATACTCTTGACGTAATGTAAGTAATAAATCTATTCTTCTTGCTATACTATTTGACCCATTTATTTTACACACACCTAAACATTTTTTAGGTCCATTTGCTAACAACTCTATCATATATTTATCCTTTATAAATGCATTAACACAATTATTAAACATAGTTACCATTTCTATATAACTTATCTTACTACTGGTTGACGTTATTAATACATCTATATCTCCACTTGTCAATGCTTTTCTTCTATAACTTCCAACTATACAACTTGTTAATTTACTTGTCGTTACATGTCTTATTTTTTCTGTTATATATTTATAATGTTCATCCATTTCTTTTCTTGGTATACGTTCCAATAAATCTTCATAATATTTTAATCCTATTTTTTGCTTATCATTTAATAGTTTTGAATCTTTTTTTACTGCCAATCGTAAATCATCTATACTTTTTACTTTATTTTCTGTTACTAATTCTTTTGCTTTTACTGGACCAATTCCATATATATTTTCAAATATTTGATAATATGTGGAGTCCTTATTATTGGTAATAATAGTTTCTGCTTTTTGTAGTTTTCCTGTCCTAAATATTTCTTCTATTTTAAGTCTTATTTTTTCACCTATTCCACTTACCTCTTTTAAATCTCCAAAAGAAAGTATAGGATGTTTTATATTTTTTATCTGACTAATTACTGTTTGATATGCTTTTGCTTTAAATGGCTGACTATTTGATATCTCATCTTTTCTAATAATATCTAATTGTGATATAATTGTATCTTTGTAATCCATTTTTTAATATTAGGTATTTATTATTAAATTGAATTATAAAAAGTATTAAATTTTCAATTTTTTAAAAAAAACAGATACAAAATAAATCTTAAATTATTTTTGTACTAGTTTTTTTTAAAATTTTTTTAATAATTAAAATTTTAATTATTTAAAATTAAAATTAAAATAATCTTTTTAATCTTTAAAATAAGATTAAAAAGTTAATATGATTTATACATATGAAAAATTTTGCGAAATACTAGACTATATTTACTTTTCAAATAAAGATGAAAAGAAATATGCTAGATGGTGTAAACGAAATAATATAGAATACAATTATGATACAGATTATTAGTTAAAGGAACCTAAGGAGTGTTAATACATTATTAATTAACTATTTTTACTTTTTATTATACTCATATTGAACAGTAGGTTGACAATTTGAATTAGAAGTTACTATTTTTTCAATCCTATTCATATAATTTATTTTAGATTGATCATATTTTAATGGTCTATCAGACTCTATATATTTATAATTTATATTTCTTAATTTATTAAATATTTTTATCATTTCAGTCACCTTAAAATATTTATTTTTCTTATTACATTTTACATACTCTATATTTAAATCCAAATTTTTCAAATCTCTAGATATATTATTTTTATGTGATACCAATGGAGTCATTATATCTATAACATTATATATATATTCATTTGTTTTTAACTGTAAACATCGTATAGTTTGTGTATCTATAGTTAAAATAAAAGATTTACTATTTATAGTTGATGTTGATATTGATGGAACAGTTTTACTTTTTAATATTTTAATTGGTTTACCATTTAAAACACTATCTGTTATAATTCGTTTTCTTTTTCTTTTTTTACAATTATCTATTTGTGAATTATCTATTTGTAAATTATCTATTTGTGTATTATCTATTAGCGTATTATTATTAATTTGTTTATTTGTTTCTTCATTTATTTCTTTAGTAAATTCTTCTCTAAATTGTTGATTAAAATATTTACTATATTCTGTATTATACTCTTTATTATACTCTTCATTACACTCTAATTCTAATAAAGAAAATGGTGAATAAGAATATAATTCATTACATAAACTATCTTCAAATTGGCGAAATAAACTATATTCAAATATATGATTTGTTTCAAATATCATTTTTTACTTATTTATCTTTTTACTTAATGTTTAATGTTTATCTTTTTACTTAATATTTATAAAGTAAAAAGAAAATTGTAGAAAAAATCAATTTATACATACCATTGTGCAGAATGATTTGGAATTGGAACCATAATAACACCATTAGTAGAATTTGC
>JACCDO010485844.1_pt1 | contig 13773 bp, 10 predicted proteins | sample 7446101 | NCBI WGS metagenome assembly JACCDO01 (sample SAMN15323440, study PRJNA562643) | freshwater metagenome | isolation source: river surface water | place: USA:Blue River Watershed | collected 2017-08-16
AGCTTTGCAAGCTTGATGTCAGGAGTTCGAGTCTCCTTACCTCCACCAACACTCACTCTCCTCTGAGAAGTGAATCAAATGGGCATGTAGCTCAGTTGGTTAGAGCACCGCCTTGATAAGGCGGGGGTCACTGGTTCGAGTCCAGTCCTGCCCACCACTCTCAAGCTCATCACACTGTTCTCCGAAATCCGAGGTTCTTTGACAACTGCATACAGGGTAATAAAAAAACAATTTTACGTAGAGCCAAAAGCTGCGCCATAAAGGTGGCAGCGACACGCTTGCTTGAAATCAATTTCGTTGTCCGCAAGGACAACACCAGAAATGGATCAAGCAATGCAAGATATATAGGGTATGTAGTGGATGCCTTGGCACTGACAGGCGATGAAGGACGTGGTAAGCTGCGATAAGTCTCGGATAGCCGCAAATAGGCTGTGACCCGGGAATTTCCGAATGGGGTAACCTAATACGGTTCATACCGTATTGTTCCGCTCTGAATAAATAGGAGCGGATTCGCGAGACCACCTGAAGTGAAACATCTCAGTAGGGTGAGGAAAAGAAAGAGAATCGATTCCGTAAGTAGTGGCGAACGAAAGCGGAACAGCCCAAACCGGAGGATTTTTCCTCCGGGGTTGTAGGGGGCCGACATGGCAGGTCAATAGCTAGGTGAAGCGTATGGAAAGGCGCTCCACAGAGGGTGAGAGACCCGTAACCGAAAGCTAAAAACCGCCTAGGGACTCCCTGAGTAACACGATACACGTGAAACTTCGTGTGAATCTGTGCCGACCACGGCATAAGGCTAAATACTCGTCAGTGACCGACAGTGAACAAGTACCGCGAGGGAAAGGTGAAAAGATCCGCCGTGAGCGAAGTGAAATAGTACCTGAAACCACATACCTACAAGGTGTCAGAGCCGGCTTGTCCGGTGATGGCGTGCCTTTTGCAAAATGAGTCTGCGAGTCAGTCTGTGTAGCAAGCCTAAGCCCTTCTGGGGCGGAGGCGGAGCGAAAGCAAGTCCGAATAGGGCGCTAAGTTGCACGGGCTGAACCCGAAGCGGTGGTGATCTACCCATGGCCAGGTCGAAGCGTTGGTAATACGACGTGGAGGACCGAACTGGTGGACCTTGAGACGTCCTCGGATGAGCTGTGGGTAGGGGTGAAAGGCTAATCAAACCCCGTAATAGCTGGTTCTCCCCGAAATGTATTTAGGTGCAGCGTCATGCGCTTATCGAGGGGGGTAGAGCACTGAATGAGCTAGGGGGCATACCCGCCTACCAAACTCAATCAAACTCCGAATACCCTTGAGTGTAGCTTGGCAGTAAGACAGTGGGGGATAAGCTTCATTGTCGAAAGGGAAACAGCCCAGCTCAGCAGCTAAGGTGCCTAAATAACGCTCAGTGGAAAGGAAGTGAGATTTCTTTGACAGTGAGGATGTTGGCTTAGAAGCAGCCACCATTTAAACAGTGCGTAATAGCTGACTCATCGAGAGGTCTCGCGCCGAAAATGATTGGCGATAAGCGTTATACCGAAGCTCTGGACTGCACGAGTCAAGGCTCGTGCTTTGGTAGGGGAGCGTTCTGTGAGCGTCGAAGCTTGAAGGCGACTGACAGTGGAGTTCACAGAAGTGAGGATGCAGACATAAGTAACGTTAAGACGGGTGAAATCCCCGTCCGCCGTAAACCCAAGGTTTCCTGGGCAACGATCTTCGTCCCAGGGTTAGTCGGGAGCTAAGTCCAGGCCATTTGGCGTAGGCGATGCACAGCAGGTTAATATTCCTGCACCGGCTTTGGTCAAAGTACAGGTTCCCGGAAATTGAGAGAACATGCCGATTGAAAGTGGCAGAAGGGTGCGGAGCAATCCAATCCCGGTTTCTTGATCCGACCGGCTAGAAAAGCCTGTGCCCCTTTCCAAGGCCGCCCGTACCGCAAACCGACACAGGTGGGTGGGTAGAATATACCAAGGCGTAAGAGTGAAACCTCGTTAAGGAACTCTGCAATCTAGTCCCGTAACTTCGGAAGAAGGGATGCCCTCCTCGGAGGGTCGCAGTGAAAGGGAGCAACCGACTGTTTATCAAAAACACAGCATTGTGCCAAGACGAAAGTCCAAGTATACGATGTGACACGTGACCAATGCGGAAAGATTAAGGCAAGGGGTTAGCCGCAAGGCGAAGCTCTGAACCTAAGTCCCCGTGAATGTCGGCCGTAACTATAACGGTCCTAAGGTAGCGAAATTCCTTGTCGGGTAAGTTCCGACCTGCACGAATCGTGTAACGAGTTGCTCGCTGTCTCAACGAGGGGCTCAGTGAAATTGTAATAGCAGTGAAGATGCTGCTTACCCGCAGAAGGACGGAAAGACCCTATGCACCTTAACTGTAAGCTGTCACTGGTCGTTTGGTTTCCATGCTTAGCGTAAGTGGGACACTTTGAAGCGATACTTTCGGGTATCGTGGAGTGGACGATGAAACACCACCCTTGGGTATTGAACGATCTAACCGCGGCCCGTAATCCGGGCGTGGGACCATGTCAGCCGGTCAGTTTTACTGGGGCGGTATCCTCCCAAAGAGTAACGGAGGAGCGCGAAGGTTGGCTCAGCGCGGTTGGCAATCGCGTGACGAGTGTATTGGCATAAGCCAGCCTAACTGTGAGACTGACAAGTCGAACAGATACGAAAGTAGGCCAAAGTGATCCGGCGGTTTAAAGTGGAATTGCCGTCGCTTAACGGACAAAAGGTACGCTAGGGATAACAGGCTGATCTTGCCCAAGAGTTCATATCGACGGCAAGGTTTGGCACCTCGATGTCGGCTCATCGCATCCTGGGGCTGGAGAAGGTCCCAAGGGTCCGGCTGTTCGCCGGTTAAAGCGGTACGCGAGCTGGGTTCAGAACGTCGTGAGACAGTTCGGTCCTTATCCACTGTGGGTGAAGGAGACTTGCGGGGTTCAAACCTTAGTACGAGAGGACCGGGTTTGACGCACTTCTGGTGTGGTAGTTGTTCCATCAGGGGCATCGCTACGTAGCCATGTGCGGAAGAGATAAGTGCTGAAAGCATCTAAGCGCCAAGCTCATCCCAAAATAATGTCTCCCGGTCGCAAGACCCTAAAGACTGTGGGCAGACTACCCACTTGATAGGTCAGGCGTATAAGCACCGTGAGGTGTTCAGCGGACTGATACTAATTAGTCGTGAGGCTTGATCACTTTTTCAAAAAGTGATTACTGTATGTTGTTTGTGTGTAGTTTTCTGTGAGCAGTGAAGAGATGATCATTTTAAACTTTTTGGTGGCCATAAAGCTGTGGTCCGACCCGATCCCATACCGAACTCGGACGTCAAACGCAGTGTTGCCGATGGTAGTGGTTGTATAGCTTCCGCGAGAGTAGGTTGCCGCCAGTTCTTCAAAAAAAGCCGTAGCATCCGCTACGGTTTTTTTTTAGACAAAATCAGCTTGCGGAACGGGCAGGCGATTTAGTAAGAAAGACCATCTATGGCAGCCATTGGTCGCTTTCAAAAGGGAGATGAGATTTTTTTTGCAAAGGTGGTTGATGGTGAGCTGTTTCGGCTTCACGGCGACGTGTTCGGATCGCCCTCCTTCGATAAAAAGCCACTTTCCGTAAAAGGGATCAAAACTTTAACGCCCGTCCATCCGACAAAGATCATCGCCGTTGGCCTGAACTATGCGGATCATGCCAGAGAATCAGGAAAGCCCGTTCCCAAGGAGCCGCTTTTTTGGCTAAAGGCTCCGACCTCTCTAATTCCCGATGGTGCGAAGATTGAAGTTCCCTTTCCCACGCATCGGACTGACTTCGAAGCAGAGCTGGCAATCGTCATAGGTCGCAAGGTTCGCAACGTGACGCCAGCTGCCGCAGCTCGCTATATTTTTGGATACACTGCAGCTCAAGACATTAGTGATCGGACTATCCAAAACTCGGAAAGCCAATGGGCGCGCTGCAAATCCTTCGACACTTTTACTCCCTTGGGTCCATACGTTGAGACAAAAATCGACCCGCACGACCTAACGATTCAGCTCTTCCAGAACGGCCAACTAAGGCAAAATTCGAATACCAGCCAGCTCATTTTCAACTGCTACGAATTGGTTAGCTTTATCTCCACCAACATGACCTTGTTGCCCGGCGATGTGATTGTCACGGGCACACCTAGTGGAGTAGGTCCGATCGAGTCGGGTGATCGACTAGAGGTGCGAATCCAAGGTTTGGCTCCGTTGGTCAATACTGTTAAATAGTCGGTTACACATACCTCATGGCCGTCGAGAATCCGTTTCTCGGCGGCTTCTTGCTTAAGTCACTAACATGCGCTGGTCACAATACTTCATTCCAACCCTCAAAGAATCTCCGGCTGAGGCGGAAATTCTCTCCCACAAGTTACTTCTGCGAGCAGGCTTAGTCCGGAAGCTAACCGGTGGACTTTACACGTTCTTGCCCCTTGGTTTGCGTTCGCTACGGAAGATCGAAAACATCATTCGTGAAGAGATGAACCGCGCTGGTGCGGTGGAGGTGCTAATGCCTGCGCTCCAGCCCCCTGAAATCTGGCAGCAATCGGGCCGTTACGAGACTGCCAAGGAGGTGCTCTACAAGGCCAGGGATCGTTCCAACAAGGAGTGGGTGCTCAGCCCCACCGCTGAGGAGGTCGTGACCACGCTCGCTGCGGGCGAGATCAATTCCTATCGGCAAATGCCGGTGAATTTCTACCAAGTCAGCGTCAAGTTTCGTGATGAAATACGGCCTCGGTTCGGCTTGATGCGTGCAAAGGAATTCATCATGAAGGACGCCTATTCCTTCGACGCTACCGATGAGGGAGCCATGGAGAGCTATCGCCGGATGTATGAAGCATACACCCGGATATTTACGCGCTGTGGTTTAAGGAACTTCCCAGTGGAGGCTGACACCGGTGTAATTGGAGGGAATTACTCCCACGAATTCATGGTGCCAGCCGAGACGGGAGAGAATGACGTTGTTTACTGCGAGGCTTGCGGCTACGCGGCGAACATCGAAAAGGCCATCAGTGCATTGCCCCCTACTGCCCTGCGTGACGCTGCCGTGCCCGAAAAGATTCCCACCCCCGGAGTTGTCACGATTGAGGCACTCTCCAAGGAGCCATATAAGATTCCAGCCAACCGCCAGGTAAAGACATTGGTTTACATAGCGGACGGCAAACCGCTTCTCATTCTGGTGCGTGGCGATGACCAGTTAAACGAAACCAAGCTTATGGCCCGCACGGGGGCGACAGCAGCCCGGCCTGCCACGGCGGAAGAGATTTTCGCCCTGCTGGGGGCGCATCCCGGCAGCTTAGGGGCAGTGAGCAGCACGTTGCGTCAGCCAGTCAGCATTTTGGCGGATGAAAGGCTTCGGGGTGCCAATGACATGACCACGGGAGCCAATGAGGATGGATTTCACCTCCGTGGTGTTTCTGTGGGCCGGGACATCTTGCCGACCAGCTGGTTCGACCTGCGCACCGTCACCGCTGGCGAGCCCTGCGCCAAATGCGGCAAGCCGCTGAAAATCCAGCGCGCAATTGAGGTTGGGCACGTTTTCAAGCTGGGCACCAAATACAGCGAAAAACTCAACGCTTACTATCTCGATGCTGATGGTAAGTCCAAGCCCTGTGTCATGGGCTGCTACGGCATTGGCGTTACGCGCACGCTGCAAGCTGTCATTGAGCAGTGCAACGACAAGGATGGCATTGTGTGGCCGCTGGCCGTTGCCCCATTCCAAGTTTGCATCACCCCACTTGCAGTAGCGAAAGATTCGCCCGTGATGCAGCTGGCCGAGAAGCTCTACACAGAACTTTCTGCCGCCGGAGTGGAAGTCATCTTGGATGACCGCGATGAGCGCCCGGGGGTAAAGTTTAAGGACGCCGATTTGGTGGGCTTCCCGCTTCGGCTGGCCATCGGTGAAAAGTCATTGGCCAAGGGCGAAGTCGAACTAAAGCCGCGCGGCGGGGTGCTGACCGCCGTAAAGGTGGAACAAGCCGTTGCCAACGTTCGGCAATTCCTGGGCGGTCAAATCGCTTAGCGGAATTCGCGGCGGAGGATAAGCCGCCTCACCATGAATGGCGAAGGCCGGCTCGAAAAAAGCCAAGGCCTCTTTCAGGGCAGCAGACGCAATCCTTCACGGCGGATCCAGCCCGAGCGCCGCCCGCCATCATTAACGTGAAACCAGTCGTCCTTGGCATCAAGGATGGCAACCTCTGAGCCATCGCGCAGGGAAAACGATGGCTTGGATTCCGCCAGGGGGCCGGGGCGGACCGGGGCTTCGGGTGTCACTACTACTGCCCGCCGAGTCACCCGACGCTCCCAATGCGCTGCGATCAGCAATGCCGAAGCTGCCAGCGCAAACAAGCCCAAGGTCCGGGTCAGCCAGGCAAACATGGCTCGCCTTGCTGGTAATGCCTCGCCCAGCGCAAGCATCACTAACCACGCGCCCAAGCCCGCCCCCGCCAGCCATGCCCACTCGTCCAAAGTGCAGCTGCGGAGCCACTGACGAGCCAGGGGTTCATCTACGGCCACGCCGAGGCTGCGGCGCACGAACTGCAAATTTGCTCGGGCATCGGGGTCGCGCGGTGTCAGTGCGAGTGCCTGATGATAGTGGAAGATCGCGTCGCCCGGATGACCGCTCTTGAAACGCGTATTCCCGAGATTGAAGTGCAATGCCGCGGTTGGCGTGTTTGTCAGCAGTCGCTCGTAAGCGGCTCCCGCCTCCAAAAAACGTCCCTGCTCGAACAGTTTGTTTGCGGCCTCGAAGTCAGACTTCGACTCAGCGCCGCCAACAGCCTGTGCGATGCAAAATGCCACGGCGATCCAGGTCGGCCACGTCGGGAGCGCGGGGAGCCGCAGACGGAACCAGTTCATCGCTCCACCTCCAGCTTCCGAAGTTCAGTCACCGCGGCCGTCATCTGTTCGGCCAGCTTCGTCAGCTCGCGGGTTTCCCGCACCGGCGAGTAGCGCGCGGCGTTGCATGCTTGGAAGAGTGCATGGAGCGATGCGCAAAGCTCCGGCCTTGCGCCGACCCTGTTCAGTCTCTCGTCCAGAACCTCCTCCGTGATGGCGCTCGCGGGCAGATCGAGTCGTTCGCCAAGCTGCTCCTGCAAGAGGCGGAAGAGATTCGCGAAGAACGGGTCCGCCTGCGCCGCGGACGCCTGCTGGCGCAGCTCGGTCAAACCCGCGTCTACGAGCACATCCACCTCACGGCGGCGCCGCAGGCGCGGGTTGTTCGCGAGCTTTTCCGTCCGCTTGCGTCGCGCCAGCAGCGCCAGCCACAGCGCGCCCGGCCCGCCGCACAACGCCCACCACGCAGGTTGCCGCAGCGCGTTGGTGTCCGCAGCCACGACCGCGCCCAGGTGCGGCTTGATGTGGACCAGCTCCGTGGCGGCGGCCGCGGCGGTTGCGCCGTTGGTCGTGGTCATCACCACGGTGGGCGCAGCGCTCACCGCGGACGCGCGGACCCGGAGGGGCGTGGCGGGCTGCCGAAGCGTGCGGAACGCTCGTGCTTCGGGGTCGAAAAAGCTAAAACTGAATGCGGGCAGCTGGGTAACATCCGCGCTCTGTGGTTGCACGACCTGCTCAAACTTCTTCGTGCCGGACATGGCGAGCGGGTCGGGCATCTCGGTTGTCGCGCTCGGCGGGTAGCTTTTGAAGGATTCTCCGAAGTTGAGCGGCGGCATCGGGAGGCCGTCCAGTCCACCCCGCCCGGTGATTTGCACCCGCACGGTGATCGGGTCGCCTACGGCCACGTCCACGGGGGCGATGCTGGCACTCATTGTGAAGCTCCCGATCGCTCCGTTGAAGTCGGCCGGCCGGCCCTCGGTTGGCAGCGGCTGAACCTCGATGACCATTGGTTCGCTTACGATCGTGACCGGCTGCGCCCGGACGCCGCGGTTGAAGAAGTCCAGCACATCATTGCCACCAACTCTGAGGTGGAGCGTGAATGCGCACTGGGCGGGGCCGAGCGTGAGCCTGCCAGCCTTTACGGGCGTGGCGACGGTGCGGAAAACGATGACCCGGTAATTTGCGTTGCCCACCTGCTCCTGTCCTTGTTGGTGCTGAAAGGAGGTGAACGTGAAGCCGTCGCCTTGGAGGCTGGGCAATTGAACTTCTCCTGCGGCGGTGAAATAGAGGCGCACTTCGAGGGCGAAAGGCTCACCGAGGAAGACGTTGGTTTTGGCCGTCAGCAGGCGGACAAATGTGAACTGCCGGAAGGCCTCTGTATCGGGCAACTTGGCCGCCGCCGGATACACTTTCAGCGCCAGTGGCTGGCTGGGCAGCATGGCCCCGCCGGCCGGGACATTGAACGCGGGGATGGTGAAATCGCCCGACGCGGTCGGGCTGACCGCGTAGTTGAGCAGCAGACTGGCGGTGCGTTGGCCGTTGACGATCGAGATCTGCTGGCTCTGGCCCGCGAATTGAATATGAAGGTTGGGCACATCCGGCAGCCGTGGCAGGCCGGTGGGTTGACCGCCGTCAAAGCGCAAGGTCAACACCGCCTGCTCGCCCACGCGGATTGCATTGCGGTCGAGCGAGGCGCTGAAGGTGACAGCTTGAGCCCCCCAAGCGGCCAGCCAAACCCAAAGGCTCGCCAGCCACCAGGCCGTGCGCAAAACAACGCGCGGAGGCTCCGTGTGCGGGGATTCTTTTGCCCGTGCGGCGGCGTCCTGATGCTGCGGTGCCGGTTGATTTGCGGCGGGGTTGCTCACCAGTTTTTCAGTGTCCGGTTGCTGGCCTTTTGGGTGGCGTTGGTGGGGAGGAAGATGAGGGCACGTTCCTCGGCGCGCTGGGAGTCGAGCAGCTGCATCGCCTGCTGCGCGGTCATCTGGCCGAGCGCGGCGGCTTGGGCGGCGTCCTTGTCACCCTGCTCGCCTTGCTGGCCCTGCTTTTGGTCGCCCTTTTTCGAGTCCGGCTTTTCCGGCTGCTTTTGGTCGGGCTGTTTCTGGTCGCCGGGCTGATCTGGCTTGGGCTGGTTCTCGGGCTTTTTCGGGTCGTCCTGCTTGGAGCCGTCGGGTTTTTGCTCGTCAGATTTTTTCTTGTCCTCGTTCTTCTTGTCTCCGTCGGACTTCTCTTTCTTCTGGTCGTTCTTCTTCTGCTGGTCGTTCTTCTTCTGCTGGTCCTGCTTGTTTTCGCTCTGTTTGTCGTCCTGCTTTTGATCCTGGTTGTCCTTTGATTGCTGCTTGTCCTGCTGTTGCTTCAGTTCCTCAAGCTTGCGCTGCACGAAGTCGCGGTTGTGCTTGGCGTCGGGGTCGGCGGAATTGAGTTTGAGTGCCGTGTCGTAGAAACCCAGCGAGCTTTCCCATGCCTGCTGCTTCTGCGCGGGGTCGGACGCGGCATCGCCCATCTGGAAGTAGGCGTTGCCCAAATTGTAGAACGCGCTTTGGGCCAGTTTCGGATCGCGCGCGCCGGTCGCGCCGCTGAAGTGCCGCGTGGCATCCTCGAACTGCCTCGCCTGATATGCGGCGGCCCCGGCGTTGAAGGCGAGCCGGGCGTCCTCGGGCCGTTGCAGGCGCAGGCGGTCGTATTCCTTTAAGGCCGCATCGTATTTGCCGGACTGGTAGTGTTTGAGGGCATCGGCGGGGGAAGCGTGCGCTGTGAAGCTCCAAAGCCCAAATCCCAAGCTCCAAAGAAACACCAAGCTCCAAGCCCCCAACCGCTCCCGCGCGCCTTGGAGCTTGGAGCTTGGAGCTTGGGACTTGGGATTTCCCCGCCCTGGATCCTGATTATTTCGCAGCCGTTGCATCAGTATTCGCAGGTTCAGACAAGTTCGCCCCCGGCGCGTTCACGGCGGGCCGGCGGACTTTCTGGCGTTCGGGCAAAAACATTTCGACCACGAGCAAAACCACCGCAATGCCCAGCGGCCAGTAAAAACGCTCGTGATGCCGCTGCATGAGCTTCGCATTGAACTCCGACTTCGGCAGCGGCGCGAGGCCGCGCTCATAGAGCAGGTCCATCGTGTTCGCGCCGCGCAAGGGCAGGTAGAAGCCGCCCGCCGCACCGGCGATTTGCTGGAGCAGCGTCTCGTTGAGGCGCGACTTCACCACGTTGCCGCTCTCGTCCTTGAGGAAGTCCAGCTTGCCCTTCGCATCCGGCACGCGGATGAGCTCGCCCGCCGCGCTGCCCACGCCGATGGTGAAGACGCGCAGCCCCTTTGCGCTGGCGGCCCGCGCGGCTTCGAGCACGCCGGCTTCGTGATCTTCGCCGCCGGTGGAGAGCACGAGGATCTTGTGGTTGTCGCCGTCCTTGAACGCGGCGAGCGCGGCCTGAATCGTCTCGGCGATGGCTGTGCCGCCCTGTGGGATGATGTTCACGTCGAGCGCGGCGACGCCTTGGCGGAACGCCTCCTCGTCGAGTGTGAGCGGGCATTGGAGAAACGCGCTGCCGGCGAACGCGACGAGGCCGAGCCGGTCATTCCGGGCGAGCTTCATCAAGTCCAGCGCCGCGAGCTTGGCGCGTTCGAGGCGGTTGGGTGGAATGTCCGCCGCGAGCATCGAGCGCGAGGTGTCAATCGCCACGACGATGTCCAAACCCTTCTGCGAAACTTCCTCCCACGAGAAGCCCCATTGCGGCCGCGCCAGCGCCAGCACGGCCAGCGCGACGGCGGCCACGAGCAACGCCAGCCGCACTTTCTGCCGCGTCTTCGAGACGCCCACGGTGAGCTGCGCCAGCAGCCGCGACTGCACGAACTGAGCGATGAGCCGCTGCTTGGTGCGCCACGCCCAGACGAGGAAAGCGGCCAGCAGCGGGACCAGCAGCAGGAGCCACAGGAGTTGGGGTAAGGCGAACTTCACGGCAGTTTCCTCATCAAGGTGTTGCCGAGGAAAATCTCCAACACCAGCAAGCCCAGCCCAACGCCAATCAGCCAGTGCGCCAGCTCGCGATAGCGCTGGAACTTCTTCACCTCGATGGTGGTTTTCTCCAGCCGATCAATCTCGGCGAAGATGCGGCGGAGCGTCTCGGAGCTGTCGGCGCGGAAGTATTTGCCGCGCGTCTTGTCAGCGACCTTGGTCAGCGTCTCCTCGTCAATGTCCACGGCCATCGGCACGTAACGCTTGCGCCCGAAGGCATCCGTCTGCGGCACGGGAGCCTCGCCCCGCGTCCCCACGCCGATGGTGTAGCACTTGATGCCCAGCGTCTGTGCGGCGTCGGCGGCGGTCAGCGGTGGAACCTTGCCGGCGTTGTTCACGCCGTCGGTGAGCAGGATGATGATTTTGCTTTTGGACTGGAGGTCGCGCAGACGGTTGACGCCCGCGATGAGGCCGGAGCCGATCGCGGTGCCTTCCTCGATGCCGCCGAAGTTGAGCCGTTCGAGGTTCGCGAGCAGGAACTCGTGGTCCAGCGTCAGAGGCCCGGCGAGATACGCGCGGCCCGCGAACGCGACCAGCCCAATGCGGTCGGCGGGGCGCTTGAGGATGAACTTCTGCACCGTGTCCTTGGCGAGCGCGAGGCGGTTGATGCGCTGGCCGCGCGCATCGGTGAAATCCTCCGCCTCCATGCTGCGCGAGAGGTCCACGGCGATGACGATGTCAATGCCGCTGGCCGAAACCTTCGTCTCGCCTTCGCCCAGCTGCGGCCGGGCAAGCGCGACGAAGAAGAGCGCCAGCGTCAGCCACCGCAGCGCGCGGAGGAATGCGCCGGCCCGCGATTGCACCTGTCCGGTCAGCCCGCGCACAAGCTGGACGGAGGAGTAGAGGAACGCGGGCTGGAAATCGCGCTTCCCCTTGAGCCACGCGAGCACCGGCAGCAAGAGCAGCAGAAGCAGCAGCCAGGGATGGGCGAAGGAGAAGGTCATGCGAACGCGGAAGGCGGAACGCGGAAGGCGGAAGGCGAAGAGGTGCGAATCATGCGGTTGCGTGCGGGCATCAGGTTGAAATCCAAGAGAGGTAGAGCACGAGTTTCCCGTTCTCTTCACCAAGCGAGCACTCCAAGAACCGGCCTTGGGGAAGTTCGAGCTTTCGGTGCGTAGAATGCTTGAGGGCATCCAGTTTCCACCACGGCTTGGCCCGCCCAATTTGGAGGTGTGGAGCCTCCTGACGACCTTTCACGAAGACTTCGTTTCGCAGCAGGTCTTCTCGTTTCTCGGGCGGGATGGCGACTTTGATGGCCAGTGAATCATCTATGCCCGAGCCAAGGTAGAGGTAAGCCAGCCCGGTGGTGCCCGGTGGAAATTGAACCCCTGTCAAAGAATTGACCCGCTGCAAGTGCTGAACCGTTACGTTGGGTGACAGAAATTCTTTGTCGTCGCCAAACTTCAGACAGCCGGCTGTCAGGCAGGCAACAAACAGCAACAACAAGCCAACTTTGGACTTTTGGGCTTTGGACTTTGGACTCATCTAACCAGTCCTTTCTCCTTCGTCGCCAGTTCGTAGGCCGTTTCTTCCACGAGGCCGAGCGCGGCGCTGTGGAGGCTGCGGAGTTCGGCTTCGCTGGGCTCGTGCTGGGCGAATTTCACGAGGTCGCAGCGCGTGAGGAAGTCGGTGAGGAAGTCCTTCTGCGCCGCGTTGAGCAGGTCGGTGGCTTGCAGGTCGAGGAGGAATTCCTCGGTGGTCCGCTCGGGCGCGCGGAAATCGAAACGTTCTTCGAGGTAGAGCCGCAGCGCGTCGGACACGGCGGTGCAGAAGGGCTTGGGTTGGGCGAGCAGCGCGAGGGCGTCGGCGAGGCGGTGCTTCGCGCGTTGGTGTGGCGGAACTGGTGGGGCGGTGGGCTTGGTAGGCGCGTGTCGAAACCACTTGTTCCAAATCCACAGCGCGAGCAGTCCGCCGAGGAGCGCGCCACCGGTAATCCACAGCCACAGCAATTCCGGCGGCAACGGCACGGGCCCGCGGATGTCGCGCAACCCGTCCGGCACGCCCGCGACGGCGTTGGTCGGCGGCGGGACGATGACGGCGTTTTGATTCGAGGCGGCCAAGCGTTTAGTGATCTGTTGTCTAAGTTGCGCGGTTGGACAGAGGACAGCGTGGGGTGTTCACGCAGAGCCGAGGGCAGACTCGAATTGCCGGAGCCCGGCTTGGAACGCAGTTTCGCTCAACACGGGCTGGGCGTCGTCGGTTGAAATCTCCTCGGCGAGCTCAATCCACGATTTGCAGCCGCCGTAGGCCGGGAGCATCGGCAGGTTCAGCCGCTGCGCAAGCCGGCTCACCCGGACGGCAAAGGCAAAGATGGCCTGCTGTTTCCCCCAGTCGAACCGTTGCGCCAGCACCTCGTCACGCCAGATATGCTGCCCCCGCAGTCGTTCGACGGTGGCCAGGGAGTTCAGCCGTCGCCAGGCGACGACTTCGGCGCAATACTCCAATCGCAGCACGTCTGGACCGGGTAGCGTGGGCGCAATCACGTCGTAGCGCGCCTGCGCCGCGGGCAGCACCTGCTCGCGCTGCTGGTGGTAAAGCGTGGGAAAGAGGAGGAAGCGCGGGTGCTCGACCTGAAACCCGGCGCGCCCCTCCGCAATGCCGCCTTTGCGCAGGATGATGATCTGCTCTCCGCGCCCGAGCGCATCTACGACAATGGCCCACTCTTTGAAAGCTGCCCGCATGGGGGTCATTGTAAGGGCAGCGGAGCGCAGGGTCGAGCGACAGGAGTTGGTGGTTCGAAGCGGCCGAAACGTTTATGGATTTGACAGTTACCCAGCCCGTTCATAGCGTCACCGCACAACACGCGATATGGCCGACAACTTGAAACCGCCCGCCGGCGCTGTCCCCCCTCCCGCCGCGGGGGCCAAGGTTCAGCCGAAGAAGGAGACCGTCCGCATTAGCCTTCCCCCCAAGCCGGCGGCCAAGGAAACCGTGCGTTTG
>JACCDO011647806.1_pt1 | contig 13772 bp, 15 predicted proteins | sample 7446101 | NCBI WGS metagenome assembly JACCDO01 (sample SAMN15323440, study PRJNA562643) | freshwater metagenome | isolation source: river surface water | place: USA:Blue River Watershed | collected 2017-08-16
ATCAGAGCGCGAGATGCTCGGACTTTATGTTTCAGACCATCCACTTTCTGGCATCGAAGATTTGTTGAGTGAAGCGGCTGATGTGTCCACCGCCGAAGTGCTGGCCGTCGAAACAAGCGATGTAGTGACAATCGCTGGGTTGATAACCAGTGTGCAGCGCCGAGTTGCAAAGAAGAACGGTGAAACCTGGGCGAGTGTGGTCATTGAAGATATGAACGGTTCTGTCACGGTCAACTTCTATCAAAAGGTGTATGCACTTTTTGCACCTCGCTTGTTGGAAGACACCGTGGTTGCGGTCAAGGTGCGATTGCAGCGCGGTGATGAAGATGTGCGATTGTCTGCTGTGGAACTGAGCCTTATCGATGTCAGTCGAGCAGCCAAGCCAGTCACAATCACATTGAATACACAAAATATGGATGAAGTCACCATGACCAAGATGCAAAACATTTTGCTCGCACATCCAGGCGACACCACCGTGATCTTGAAAGTGGTCAACTTTTCACGCGTCACAAAGCTGCAATTGGAAGATAAGTTCAAGGTAAATACCGAAGATGGCTTATTCTCAGACCTCAAAGCGTTGTTAGGACCAAATTGTCTAAGTTAATTCAGCAAGTGAAGGCGCAGCGAGCATCACTAACTTTGATGCCGGTCGCCGCCTTCTTGCTGTTTCTAGTTTGGTTCTTGTTTGCACCGCGTCCTGATTGCTACTACGTAAAAGGGCAGTGCGTTTACTTCGTCACTCAAAACAGCGATTTCTTCTACATGGATTTATGGTTCGCCGGTCCCGCTTTAGTGATCGGCCTTTTGTTTGGTTTTGGCTTTGCAAAGCCTTGGTACAAAGCAGGCTTTGCTTTCCAAGTGTTGGTTGCGGTGATTGCAACCGGTTTGTCTTGGGTTGTAGTGCAGTTGGGTGGACTTGCATCACCAGCTGAAAAAATTGGTGGCGATACCAGTCTTTCAAACCTTGAGGTGCGGGCTGTAGGTGCGCTTTTTATCTGGGCTTTTGCCACTCAAATGGTGTTGGTTTTCCGCGGGCAAGATGATGAAGAATTTGACTCATCTGAGAGCGATTTAGACTAATTTCTCAAGGATTGAGAACTCTCGTCTCAAACTAGAATACGAGAGTGATTCGCACAATTGACTTACGCACAAATGAGAGCACTGAACTCTCAAGTGTGGTGCCGCGCGCTGGGCTAGATGTTGAGAGCGCAATGGCTAGCGTGCGACCAATTGTTGAGGATGTGGCTGCCCGTGGTGCGCAGGCGGTTTTGGCCTGGGGAGAGAAACTCGATGGAGTTCGTCCGCCAAGTTTGAAAGTTGCACAATCTGAAATTGATAAAGCAGTTTCTGAGTTGGACCCAAAGGTGCGAGATGCGCTTTTGGAATCTATTCGCCGCGCACGACTAGTACACGAAGATCAACGCCGCAGTGATGTAACCACAAATGTTGTTGAAGGTGGAAAAGTCACTGAGCGCTGGATACCAGTTGAACGAGTTGGGCTTTACGTTCCCGGAGGTCGCGCGGTTTATCCATCTTCTGTGGTGATGAATGTGGTGCCAGCACAAGTAGCAGGTGTGAAATCAATGGTGGTTGCATCTCCACCACAAAAAGATTTCGGTGGACTTCCACACCCAACGATTTTGGCCGCCTGCGGTTTGCTAGGTGTAACCGAAGTTTATGCAGCAGGTGGTGCGCAAGCGGTTGCAATGTTTGCCTACGGCGTTGAAGGTTTGCCGCCTGTAAATATGGTGACTGGCCCTGGAAACATTTATGTCACCGCTGCAAAAAGACTTTTGAAAGGTCGAATCGGAATTGATTCCGAAGCTGGCCCGACCGAAATTGCAATATTGGCCGACAAGAATGCACGGGCCGAATTAGTTGCTGCAGATCTAATCAGCCAAGCCGAACACGATGTGATTGCTGCATCTGTGTTGGTGACTGATTCGCAAGAACTTGCAGATGCGGTGGTAGCAGAACTAGAAAAACAAGTTCCTGCCACTAAGCACTCAGAACGGATTCGGCAAGCGCTCGGTGGTGTGCAGAGCGGAGTAATTTTGGTGCGTGATATTGCACACGGCATTGAAGTGGTAAACGCCTATGCAGCTGAACATCTTGAGATTCAAACTGAAAAATCTGCTGAAGTTGCAAACCAAATTATTAATGCCGGTGCGATTTTTGTTGGCAACTTTTCACCAGTCTCGCTCGGCGACTACTGTGCTGGCTCAAATCACGTTTTGCCAACTGCAGGATGCGCGTGCCACTCATCTGGATTGAGCGTGCAAACTTTCTTGCGCGGCGTTCACATTATTGAATACACCGAAAAGGCGCTCGCGGATGTTGCGCATCACGTTGTGGCACTTGCAAACGCTGAAGATTTACCTGGCCATGGGCAGGCAGTACAGATTCGTTTTAAGGATGCAAAATGAGTTTGCCAATACGTGACGAGTTAAAGAATGTATCTGCATATGGTGCACCGCAAATTGATGTGCCAGTGAAACTGAACACGAATGAGAATCCGTACTCACCACCATCAGCCCTTGTCGATGCCATTGCAAAGAATGTGGCAGCCATAGGTTCAAAACTAAATCGCTATCCAGACAGGGATGCGGTCGCTTTGCGTTCAGGCCTAGCGCACTACATCAATGGCGATACAGGTGTGAGTGTTTCAAAAGATCAGATTTGGGCGGCAAACGGCTCGAACGAAATAATGTTGCAGATTTTGCAGGCATTTGGTGGGCCTGGCAGAAAAGCGCTCACTTTTAGTCCGACTTATTCAATGTATGCCGAATATGCGCGAGACACCAATACCGAGTTTGTGGCAGTCGCACGACGAGAAGATTTTTCGGTCGATGCAGATTTAATTGTTTCAGCAATGACAATTCACAGACCTAACGTGATTTTCTTGGCTAGCCCGAACAATCCAACCGGCACCGCCATGGATCTTGAAGTCTTGGATGTAGTTTTAAAAGCAGCACCAAACACAATCATTGTGGTGGATGAGGCGTATGCAGAATTTCGTCGCAATGGTGTGCAGTCGGTGGTAACTCGAGTTTCAAAATACCCAAATCTGGTTGTGACTCGCACAATGTCAAAGGCTTTTGCAATGGCCGGTGTGCGTCTTGGATATCTAGTTTCTTCAATGGAGATGGTTGCAGCCCTGCAATTGGTGCGACTTCCATATCACCTTTCTTCAGTAACTCAGGTTGTAGCTAGCACAGCCTTGGAGTTTGCGGGGGAATTGCAAAAGGATCTTGAGCAGATCCGCCTATCTCGCGATGAGTTTGTGAACTGGGCAGCGCAAAATGGTTTTGAAACCACTCAATCAGATGCCAACTTTGTATTGTTAGGTCAGTTCTCTGACCGTCATGCAGCGTGGCTGGCGCTTGTTGATCGCGGTGTTTTGGTGCGCGAAGTCGGTCCAGACCATTGGCTTCGAATCACAATTGGCACCGCATCCGAAATGGAAGTTTTGAAAAAAGTACTACTCGAAGTGAAAGGTCTCTAATGAGTCGCACCGCACGTATTGAACGCACCACAAAAGAAAGCAGTGTTGTTCTAGAACTCAATCTAGATGGCACGGGTCAAGTCGAAGTTGAAACCGGTGTGCCATTTTTTGACCACATGATGAGTCAGCTTGGAAAGCACGGTGGTTTTGACCTCAACATTAAAACTGTCGGTGATACTCACATCGATTCACATCACACTGTCGAAGACACTGCGATTGCTTTCGGTCAAGCGTTGAAGCAGGCACTTGGTGACAAAGTTGGAATTAGCCGCTTCGGCGATGCGATGGTTCCGCTAGATGAAGCATGCAGTCAAGTTGTGGTTGATGTTTCTGGCCGCCCATACCTCGTGCACGAAGAACCAGATTTAGTTGAACTAATTGGTTCTTACGACACCACGCTCACCAAACACATCTGGGAGAGCATTACTTCCGCTGCCCAAATTGCATTGCACATTCGCGTGCTAAGTGGTCGCAATGCCCACCACATTGTTGAATGCCAATTCAAAGCGGTTGCTCGCGCATTGCGAACGGCCGTTGCATTAGATCCACGCGTTCACGGCGTTCCATCAACTAAAGGTGTTTTGGGCGACTAATGAATCCGCGGCCATCAGTTGTCGTATTTGATTACGGCTCTGGAAATGTTCGATCTGCACAACGTGCACTCGAACATGTTGGTGCTGATGTCACGCTTACTTCAGACTTCGAATCCGCATTCAACGCAGATGGTTTGTTTGTTCCAGGAGTTGGCGCATTCGATGCTTGCATGCAAGGAATTAAGAAATTCAAAGGTGGAGAACTAGTTGACCGCAGGCTTGCAGGCGGCAGAGCTGTTTTTGGCGTTTGTGTTGGAATGCAGGTCATGTTCGATCAAGGTGTCGAACACGGAATTGAAACCGAAGGACTTGGGCAGTGGCCAGGTGTGGTGGAAAAACTCTCCGCAGATGTTTTGCCACACATGGGTTGGAACACGATTTCAGTGCCACGCGATTCAAAACTATTTGCCGGTGTTGAGAATGAACGTTTCTATTTTGTGCATTCATACGGAGTCACAAAATGGTTGATGCCTGATGAGTACGAAAAGACCACGGCGCCGCAAGTGACTTGGTGTGAATATGGCGAAAAGTTTGTGGCAGCTGTCGAAAATGGTCCACTAGTTGCAACCCAATTTCATCCTGAGAAAAGTGGCGATGCAGGTTTACAAGTTTTACATAACTGGTTGAAAGGTTTGAATTGATGAAGAAGTTGGAATTACTTCCAGCTGTCGATGTGGCTGATGGTCAAGCAGTTCGACTAGTGCAAGGAGCTGCGGGTAGCGAAACATCGTATGGCGATCCACTCGAAGCGGCACTTACTTGGCAGCGGGCTGGAGCTGAGTGGTTACATCTTGTGGACTTGGACGCCGCTTTTGGCCGCGGATCGAATCGCGAGTTGCTTTCTGAAGTTGTGAAAAAGATGGACATCAAAGTTGAGTTGTCCGGAGGGATTCGCGATGACGAATCGCTTGATGCCGCAATGGCGACCGGTTGCACTCGAGTAAATCTTGGAACTGCGGCACTAGAAAACCCAGATTGGTGCGCAAAAGCTATTGCTAAATGGGGAGACCGAATTGCGGTTGGACTAGATGTTCGCGGAACCACCCTCGCGGCACGTGGCTGGACTCAAGAAGGTGGTGACCTATGGGAAGTGCTTGAGCGACTCGAAGCCGATGGCTGCTCGCGCTATGTCGTAACCGATGTAACTAAAGATGGAACCCTAAAAGGGCCAAACCTTGAATTGCTCAAAGAAATGTGTGAACGCACAAACAAACCAATCGTGGCCAGTGGTGGAGTTTCTTCACTTGATGATCTGCGCGCGATTGCATCCCTAACCGATAGTGGAGTAGAGGGTGCAATTGTTGGTAAAGCTTTGTATGCAAATGCTTTCACATTAGAAGACGCACTGGCTTTGATGGAGCAATTAGCAAAATGAGTTTGGCTGTCCGTGTCATTCCGTGTCTCGATGTTGATGCTGGTCGAGTTGTTAAAGGCGTCAACTTTGAGAACTTACGCGATGCAGGTGATCCGGTTGAACTGGCAAAACTTTATGGCGAACAAGGTGCAGACGAACTTGTTTTCTTAGACATCACCGCATCTAGTGGAAATCGCGAAACCACTTACGAAATTGTCCGCCGAACTGCAGATCAGGTATTCATTCCATTAACGGTCGGTGGTGGAGTGCGCACCGTTGATGATGTTGATAAGTTGTTGCGAAATGGCGCTGACAAAGTTGGCATAAACACTGCAGCGATTTCTAGGCCAGAGTTTTTACAAGAAGCTGCGAATCGGTTTGGTTCGCAATGCATTGTGCTTTCGGTTGATGCTCGCCGAGTTAAAGATGGCACACAAACTCCTTCAGGATTTGAAGTGACAACTCATGGTGGCCGGCAAGGAACGGGTATCGATGCAGTTGAGTGGGCAATGCGCGGGCAGGAATTAGGTGTTGGTGAAATTTTGCTCAACTCAATGGATGCAGATGGAACCAAGGACGGATTTGATCTCGAATTAATCAAGTTGGTTCGAAAAGCTGTTTCAATTCCAGTGATTGCTTCAGGTGGGGCAGGAAAAGCATCCGACTTTGCACCAGCTATTGATGCGGGTGCTGATGCGGTGTTGGCTGCAAGTGTTTTCCACTTCGGAACTGTTTCTATCGCAGATGTGAAGCGGGAGTTAGCCGCCAATCGTCTCACCGTCAGACTAGTGAATTAAGGCAGAATGCGCGCATGAATCTCGACGCCATCAAGTTTGATGCTCAGGGCTTAATCCCAGCTATTGCGCAGGACGCACAAACTGGGGAAGTCCTGATGCTCGCGTGGATGAATCTTGAAGCGCTTGAGTTATCTGTCTCGACGCGCAAAGCCACTTATTGGTCTCGGTCGCGCAATGAACTGTGGATTAAAGGCGAAACATCTGGCTCAACGCAAGAAGTTGTTTCAATTTCACACGACTGCGATAGTGACGCAATTTTGGTCAAAGTGAATCAAGTTAATGGCGCTTGCCACACTGGAGATAAAACTTGTTTTGATGCAGGTTTGATAGTGGGCGAAAAGTGAAACTCGAATACCAATTAAATGGAGAAATCCGCCCAACCTTTTCTGAGTTTGCAGAGCTTGCAAAAACTCGGCGGGTAATCCCAGTAGCACTCCGCGTACTTGCTGATGGCGAGACTCCAGTTGGTTTGTATCGAAAACTTGCCGGCGAGCGGGCCGGAACCTTTCTGCTCGAATCAGCCGAACATGGCCGCACTTGGTCTCGCTATTCTTTTATTGGCGTCAACTCACGCGCAATGCTGACCAGTGTTAATGGTGAAACAACTTGGGTTGGAAATGTTCCAGCGGGTGCACCGACTTCTGGCAATCCACTTGAAACTCTGCGCGACACAATTGCCGCACTACACACCCATCCGCTTCCGGGTTTACCGCCACTTACCAGCGGCATGGTCGGTTTGGTTGCTTACGACGCGGTTCGTCGCTGGGAAAAACTTCCGGTTGACACTAAAGATGAATTGCAGATTCCAGAAACCGCAATGTTGCTTGCAACGGATATTGCAGTGCTCGATCACTGGGACCAAAGCGTTTGGTTGATTGCTAATGCTGTCAACTTCGACAATACAGATGCTCGCATGGAAGATGCGTATTCCGACGCGGTAACTCGAATTGAAAGCATGAAAGCCGATTTAGCTTCAACGGCTGATGCATCAGCCACAGTTTGGGACGGTGAAGCGAAAGCAGAATTCACACATCGCACCAAGCCGGAAGATTTCTTAGCGAGTGTAGAAAAATGCAAGGATTACATTCGTAAAGGTGATGCGTTTCAGATTGTGGTTTCGCAGCGATTTGAAACTATGACTTCAGCGTCAGCACTCGATATCTACCGAGTTTTGCGCGTTCAAAATCCAAGCCCGTACATGTACTTATTCAGATTTCCAACTGTAAATGCAAATGCAGGTGAACTTTCAAGTGATGTTGCGTTCGACGTGGTTGGAAGTAGCCCTGAAGCACTTGTAACTTTAAAAAATGGTCGGGCGATGATGCATCCGATTGCGGGAACTAGAAAACGTGGTGCAACCACAGATGAAGATGCGGCTCTGGCTGCCGACCTGATGGCAGATCCGAAAGAGCGAGCCGAACATTTGATGTTGGTTGACTTGGGTAGAAATGATCTAGGTCGAGTTTGCGAAAAAGGAACAGTCGAAGTCACTGATTTCATGTCTGTTGAAAAATATTCCCACGTCATGCACATCGTTTCAACCGTTGAAGGCAATCTCGCAAAAGATAAGTCGGGCTACGACCTTCTCGCTGCCACATTCCCAGCCGGAACATTGTCTGGCGCTCCAAAACCGCGCGCTATGGAAATCATTGAAGAACTCGAAGAAGTTCGTCGTGGGGTTTATGGTGGCTGCGTTGGTTATCTCGATTTTGCAGGCGATATGGATACGGCTATCGCAATTCGAACTGCAGTCCTAAAAGAAGGTAAGGCATATGTGCAAGCTGGTGCGGGCGTAGTCGCTGACAGCGATCCACAATCAGAACATCAAGAGTGCATAAATAAAGCATCTGCTGTTTTGAAAGCCATTGCGGTTGCCGGAACGATTAGGGAACTCTCCTGATGTCCAAGCTAAAAGTTTTTTTGGCTTTCGCAGCGACTGGTGGTTTGACTTTAGCGCTAACGAGTTGGCAAAATTTAGATAAACAATCTTTTGCGGTTTCGCTTTGGAGTGTAAATCTAGCCGGAGTAGTGGCAGCTTTAATCAGCTCGAAAATTGTCGCCCGATACATATTCTTCGTCTTGATTTTTCTCAACATTATTGGCGTTTCCCATATCGCTTATGTATCAGTTACAAATAGTGATGCGCCAATTGTTGGCTTGGCGCTTGTTGCACTGATATTCAATGTAAATGTCTGGATGGCGGCAATGGGCGCATCGGCCGCTCCAAATTGGGAAAGCGGAACCAAATACAAACCAACTGAAAATCGTTCAAACTGGTCTCGGATTGATCAGGGCGAAGACCCAACTCTTTAAGATTAGCCCACTCAAAAGGAGCAGATATGACTAAAAAGCGTTCACATCACGGCAACACCCCAGCTGCTTGGACAACCGTAACTATCGCATTCATTGCTTTTGTGGTTGGTGGCGCTGGAATCTTGGTTGGCTCTGCAATCACTTTTTGGGCAGGAGTTGGAATTTTTGTTCTCAGTGGTGTGGTTGGCAAAGTTATGCAAATGGCCGGCTACGGACAGTATCCACGCTCGTAATTGTTAATTCCTGACATTCCCCGAACATTTCCTCGGTTAAACGCTAACCCTTCATTTGCCAAACTCATCCCATGAACACTGATACCCATGGATTGATTCTTGTAGTTGAAGACGAAAAAGCGATTGCTGATTTACAGCGGATGTATTTGGCCAAAGCTGGATTTGGTGTTCACGTGGTGCACGATGGAATAGCAGGGCTAAAGGCAATTCGAGAACTTCAACCAGCGGCTGTGGTTTTAGATATTGGCATTCCTGGAATTGATGGAATTGAAATCGTAAAACAACTTCGCGCTGAAGGAAACTGGACTCCTGTGCTTTTGTGCACTGCCCGCGACGAAGAAGTTGATCGAGTTTTAGGTCTTGAACTAGGTGCAGACGACTACATCTCTAAACCTTTCAGTCCGCGAGAATTAGTTGCACGGGTACGTGCATCAGTGCGCCGCAACCTGCGGTCTGCCGAAGGTGGGGAAAACTCAGTTTCCTTCGATGGAGTTGCAATCAATCGTTCAACTCGCAAAGTCACAATTGATGGCGCGCCAGTTGAATTCACTGCCACAGAATTTGATTTATTGGCGTATCTAATGGCTCGCCCAGGTCGAGTAATCACTCGCGAACAACTACTAAGTGAAGTATGGGGTTACGCCGCGTACGTTTCGCATCGCACAGTGGACACTCATATTGCGCAAGTACGAGCCAAACTCGGTGAAAATCACGCATTCATTCGCACGGTTCGCGGTGTGGGTTACAGCGCGGAGAAGAATTAAAAATGGCCAGACTTCTCGATGGCGGAAACGTTGAACATAAACCATTAAAACTGCTTGGCACAAATTCAAACCATCAATCATTAATGACAAAGATCTGGGTTGCCTCCGCGCTTAGTGTGATAGCAGCTGTTGTATTAGGTATTGGGTTTGCATATCCATTGGTTCGGCAATCAGCTGAAACACAGGCGCGAGAAGTTTTGAGCGAGCAGGCGGATGTTTTTGTTGAGCTGATTTTCCAAAATAACTCATCTGAACACGCGCATGGTCGTGGAGACATTCGGCGCGATATTGGCCCTGGCGTGGTTGTGATTCCAGTCATTGCAGGTGAAGTTGTACCAGAACCACTTTCAGATGTAGATGTGAAGTTGCTACTTGGTGGAAACAAACTTTCGGGAGTGATCACAACCGATGATGGACGATTCTTTGTTGAAGGAAGACCACTAACTTTGACCCAAGCCATTGTTCTCGTGCAACGCGACAACGCTGCGGATGCACCAGCTAGCGCGCTGATGAGCAAGATGATTACGGCCCTTGGCTTTGGAATTCTGATTGCTGGATTAATTGCCTGGCTAGTGGCGCGAAGAATCGCTAAACCCCTTGCCACAGCAGCCATGGCTGCGCAAAGAATCGCATCTGGAGATCGCGAAGTTGATGTGGAAGTTACTGGCGCAAAAGAAGTAGCTGAGATTGCGGCATCCTTAAATTATTTGGCAGCGAATTTGGCCAATAGTGAAGATCGGCAACGGGAATTTTTTATGTCAATCTCCCATGAACTTAGAACACCTATGACTTCTATCAAAGGTTATGCCGAAGCTTTGAGCGACGGGGTAATTGAAGCTGAAGGAACTGCAGCGGCCGGCTCGCTGATATCAGGTGAAACCGAACGACTTGAAAGATTAATTTCTGATTTATTGGATTTGGCTCGAACCGGTGCGGTGGATTTCAAATTTAATCCAATTGCAACAGATTTAAATTTAATTGCCAAAGAAGCGGCTGATTCTTGGTCGCTTAGATGCAAACGCACTGATTTGAATTTTGAAGCGGTTTTTGGGGATGACGAAATCGTTGCAAATATCGATCCCACAAGAGTGCGACAAATCATTGACAACTTAATGGAAAACGCGGTTCGCATCATTCCAGCTAATGGGCATATAAAGCTTTCGGTAAAAACGAATCAAGATTTTGCAGAAATCATCGTTGAAGATGATGGTCCGGGTCTGACAGATAGCGATATTGATGTTGCATTCGAACCTGCAGCGCTCTACTCGAGATATGCAGGTATTCGTGAAGGTGGAACTGGGTTAGGTCTTGCACTAGTTGGCAGATTGGCTAACAAAATGGGTGGTAAAGCGATTGCTTCACATAGTGAACTTGGTGGAGCCAAGTTTTCCGTGAAATTTACCAAAGTCTGAAGAAATTCTGAGTTTGGTTAGGCTTGGCTCATGACCGTATTGGATGACATCATCGTTGGTGTGCGCGAAGACATGGAGCAGCGCCAAGCGAAAGTCAGCCTCGATGAACTCAAAGCATTGGTCGAAAGAGTCCCAAGCGCCAAGCCGGTAATTCCAGTTTTCAAGGGCGACGACGTGTGCGTAATTGCAGAGGTAAAACGAAAAAGCCCTTCTAAAGGAGAGCTGGCCGATATTGCCGATCCAGCTGCGCTCGCTAGCCTGTATGAAGATGGCGGAGCACACGTGATTTCTGTGCTGACTGAAGAACGTCGTTTCAATGGCTCGCTTGCGGACTTGGATGCAGTTCGCAAAGCCGTGAACATTCCAGTATTGCGCAAAGACTTCATTGTCTCGTCTTACCAACTTTGGGAAGCGCGCGCACATGGCGCAGACCTTGCACTGTTGATCGTTGCCGCTCTAGACCAAAATGCACTTGTAAGTTTGATTGAACGCGCAAAAAGTTTAGGTCTGACTCCACTAGTTGAAGTCCACGACGTTGAAGAAGTTGCAAGAGCGCTAGATGCAGGTGCTGAAGTAATCGGGGTCAACAATCGAGACTTAAGAACTTTGCAAGTAAATCCGCAACAATTTATGGAAATTGCTCCACACATTCCAAACGATGTTGTAAAAATTGCAGAAAGTGGAATTCGCGACGCGCACGATTTGCGAATGTATGCAAATGCTGGTGCTGACGCTGTTTTGGTTGGCGAGGCACTTGTAACGGGAAGTGACCCAAAGAAAGCAGTACACGACTTAGTAACCGCTGGAGCACATCCAGCCACGAAGCATCGATAGGAAATCTGATGGCACCATCACAACCAGATGCCCGTGGCCATTTTGGCCAATTTGGCGGAAGATTTGTTCCCGAAGCCCTAATGGCGGCGCTCGAACAACTCGAAAATGAATATATTGCAGCGTCTAAGGATCTGGCATTTCAAGAAGAGCTGAAAAATCTTTTGCAAACTTACTCAGGTCGGCCAACTCCACTTACCGATGCGAAAAACTTCTCTAAGCACTGTGGTGGTGCTCGCGTACTTTTGAAACGTGAAGATTTGAATCACACAGGTTCACATAAAATCAACAATGTATTAGGCCAAGCGCTTTTGACCAAGCGAATGGGCAAGAAGCGAATCATCGCTGAAACCGGAGCTGGCCAACATGGTGTGGCAAGCGCCACCGCTGCAGCTTTGCTCGGTCTTGAATGTGTTGTCTACATGGGCGAAGAAGACACAAAGCGTCAAGCGTTGAATGTGGCTCGTATGCAAATGTTGGGCGCAACCGTGGTGCCGGTAACCACTGGTTCAAAAACTTTGAAAGATGCAGTAAACGAAGCAATGCGTGATTGGGTTGCAAACGTTGATGACACTCACTACTTGTTGGGCACAGTTGCAGGTCCGCACCCATTTCCAATGATGGTGCGAGATTTCCACCGTGTAATCGGTGTTGAATCGCGCGAACAAGTTTTAGCACTTACCGGCAAGCTTCCGACTGCCATCACTGCCTGCATTGGTGGCGGCAGTAATGCAATTGGAATTTTCCATCCATTCATCGATGACTTGGAAGTGCAACTTGTTGGCTTTGAAGCGGGTGGCGACGGAGTTGAAACCGGTCGGCATGCGGCTTGTATTTCTGGTGGATTGACTGGGGTATTCCAAGGTTCACGTTCATATTTGATGCAGGATGCTGAAGGCCAAACAATTGAATCCCACTCGATCAGTGCTGGTTTGGATTATCCAGGGGTCGGCCCAGAGCACGCATACTTAAATGAACTTGGTCGTGCGCAATATCGTGCGATTACAGATCGCGAGGCTATGGATGCGTTTTTAGTTTTATGCCAAACCGAAGGAATCATTCCGGCAATCGAAACGGCACATGCGCTAGCCGGAACGATGAAGCTCGGAAAAGAGCTTGGACCAGATGCAGTTATTTTGGTCAACCTTTCTGGCCGTGGCGATAAAGATGTTGCAACCGCAGCCGCTTGGTTCAAAGAGACTGGACAGATGTAATGACTTCTGCTTTACATGATGCATTCAGCAAAGCCGCATCCGAAAATAGAGCTGCACTTATTGCATACATCCCAGCCGGATTTCCAACAGTTGAAAAAGGTTTTGAAATCATTAATGCCATCATTGAAGGTGGTGCAGACATTGTTGAAGTGGGTTGGCCATACAGCGATCCATTGATGGATGGGCCAACAATTCAAAAAGCAGCCGAAATGGCGCTCGCAAACGGTGCGACCGCAAAAGATGTAATGGCCACCGTTGCAAATGTAAAAGCGCACGGCGCTGTTCCACTGGTGATGTCATATTGGAATCCAATTGAACGATACGGCGTTGAAAAGTTTTCCCAAGAACTAGCTTCGGCTGGTGGCGTTGGGGTAATCACACCTGACTTAACCCCAGAGGAAGCAGGCGAGTGGATCCGCGCTACTGACAACAATGGAGTTCAAAGAATTTTCCTAGTCGCACCTTCTTCAAAAGACAATCGCCTAGAAATTGTCGCCGATGCAACCACCGGATTTATTTACGCAGCATCCCTAATGGGAGTAACTGGAACTCGCGAATCCGTTTCTTCACACGCAGAGGCATTGGTTGCTAGAACTCGCAAAGTTTCTTCACTGCCGATTGCGGTCGGTTTAGGGGTCTCAACACCGGAGCAAGCCCACGACATCGCAAAGTATGCAGATGGAGTCATTGTTGGTAGCGCATTCGTGAAAGCAGTCTTAGAAGCAAAAGATCACCCCGCAGCTGTGAATGCCGTTA
>JACCDO011056480.1_pt1 | contig 13770 bp, 10 predicted proteins | sample 7446101 | NCBI WGS metagenome assembly JACCDO01 (sample SAMN15323440, study PRJNA562643) | freshwater metagenome | isolation source: river surface water | place: USA:Blue River Watershed | collected 2017-08-16
CAACCGAATGAAATAAAATTAAACCTTTTGAATCAGTATTATCTTTAACATAATCACATACTTTTTTTTGATGATCTTTTAATTTCACAGTTTTATAAACAGTACATTGTAATGGTGAATTAGATAATTCACATACTACCGGTTTTATTACAGGTTCTTTTGCTAATTTTTTTGCAACCTTTATTTCATTGTTGCATAGTTTTTTAAAAAAATCTAAAATTTTAGATTTGTCTGTTAAATTTTTACCTGTTAAAGGATTAATGGTAGGACTTTTTTTTAGTTTTTTGCAATTCTTATCTTGATCTATGCAAAATTTTTCGAATTTTTTGTAAATTTCTCCATTTTTACTTATTGGTCTTTTAGTAATTGGATTTATTAATTTCATATCTTTCCATATTTCACAAACATTCATTTATTTATAAAATAATTTTTATAATATAAATAAAAATGAATGCATATGTAAAAATTATATTTTTTTCAATTATCATATTATTTTTTATTATATCAGTTTCTACAAATAGTTGGACAACTAAATATAATAAACAAAATATTCTTAACATAGAAACAATAACTAGAGAAAATGTTGGTTTATGGTCTGAATGTATTAAAAGTTCCTCCACTGCGGGTAATAATAATGGAAATATAAATGTTGATAGTTGTTCTAATGTAAAATCTAATAATAGTTTGATATTTATCAAAATTTATGTATTATTTACATTTATTTTTATTTTATTAAGCGCAATTTCATGGGTTTTATATAACAATAAATTATACACTATTGTATTTTTAATATTAACCATGATATTTTCATTTTTACCATGTATGCTTTGGAATTCAAATCAAGTTTTAAATGACGGAACATTAGGTTATTCTTGGTATTTACAATTATTTGGAAGTCTTTTAACACTGATATTAGCAATAATAATTCAATTTAATTTAGTTTAAAGTTTAAATTTTTTTTATAAATGAGCAAATTTATAAAAGAAGAAAATAAGGATTCCATAGGTTTTGATTTTGGATATTTTCCTGATAAAACAGTTGATGAATTAAAAGAATTAACAGAAAATATTCATGAAGCGGTCGCTTTTAACAGTCTTGGATATATAAAAACCCACGCAGGATTGACACAAGATATTGGAAGCATATGTGATTTATATGTGAATGAAGAAAAGATTAATCAAATTGTAACAGAAAAAACAAATATTGCTATGGGAAATATTAAAAAAGATATAACATTTGCTATTACAAGTTGTAAAAGATTAATGTTATTTATTCAAACTATGAATAATTTTCTTTATAATTGTAACGATGTATATAGTATAAAAAAATGGATTTGTATAGATGATAATTCATCCGAGGATGATAGAAATACAATGAAAAAGATGTATCCATTTTTTGAATTTATTTTTAAAGATGAAAAAGATAAAGGACATGCAAAAAGTTTAAATATGATATTTAATAAAGTTGATACTCAATATCTTTTATTATTTGAAGATGATTGGAAATGTTCAATACCTTTTAATATCTCTTATTATATTGATTTTTTAGAAAAAAAGAAATATGACCAAATTTTATTTCATACAAGGATACCGGACCATGAATTGTATAAATTTAAAAATCTGTATAATATAAATAATAAATATATTTATGAATATTCATATTTTTATAATTGTCCTTTAAAAAAAACCTTACATGGACCTTATTACAAAAATTTCATGAGAATAGAAAAAGAATTAGATATTGTAAAAAAAGTCGATATTAACGCTACACACGGATTTCATCATCCTGGTTTTAGTTTAAATCCTTCAATAATTGATCTTAATAAAATTAAAAGTTATAATATTAGATTCAAAGAAGAAATAGAATTTAATGATTCTTTCGAATTATATTTTTCTTTTCAATGTTTAATTAATAAATTTAAAGTAGCTTTTACAAAAATTAAAATAGAACATTCTGGATACTTTAATAGTTCTTATGTTCTTAATGACATGAAAAGATCATTTGATTAAAATTTTAATGTAAATATACATTAAAATAAATTATGTATAATAACTATATTCAATCTTTCTTTCTTTAACCATTTTATGCAATTTAACTATATCATATGCATTTTTAAAATCTTCTAAACTAATAATAAATTTAAATTTATTTTCTAAACCAAAAACTCTTTTTGAATGTGTTATTTTTATTTTACTTATAAAAGTTTCAACATCACCTCCAAAGTTTTTAAATTCATTTTTATTTTCTTTAAAAAAATTATTTAAAAACTTTTCATCAATTTTAGAGTCTATAGTCCATTTCATTTCATTAATCATTTTTTTAAAAATTTGTGTTAAATCTTTTTCATCATATTCATCAATCTTGTGAGACCATGGAAATCTTCTTTCTAAACCTGGATTAACTGAGAAAAAACATTGTTTAATTTCGTCTTCATACCCTGCAATGATACAACAAAAATCATTTTTATGTTCTGAAAGAAAAGAACATAAAGTATCTATGGCTTCTTTAGAAAAAGAGTCACTGTCTTTTTTACCTGGTCCTAATGAATATGCTTCATCTATAAATAATACACCACCTAAACAACTTTTTAAAAATTTTTTAGTTTTAATTGCTGTTTGTCCTAAATATTCGGCTACAAAATCATCTCTGTGCGCAATTTTAAAAATATTTTTAGATAATACTCCTAAATTTTTATAAATATTTCCAATTATTTGAGAAACAGATGTCTTACCTGTTCCTGGTGAACCAAAAATTACAGTATGTAAATATTCTTCATTTCTATTTTTTAAATGCATATCTTGTAAATAATATATAATTTGAAATAAAATTGTTTCTTTTAAATTTTTCATTCCAATCATATTATCTAATTCTTCTAAATGAGGTAAAATACTCCATAGCATAATCATATTTATATTTTTATAATATTTATGGGCTTTACCCATATTAATAAGATCTTTTAAAGAATTAACCGGTGGACAATCTTCGTATTTTATTCTTGGTCTTTTTAAATTTATTTTTTTAAGTTCTTTAAGATCTTCTTCATCTTCTTCATCACTTGAATATTTCCTTATAGGCATCTTTATTTAATAAGTAAAATTTTTAAATTATAAATAAATTTAAAAATTTTCTTTTATAATTTTTTTATTAACAAACTTTTTAAATATAAATACAAACTTAAATTTTTTCAAAAATAATATTTGAATTATTAAAATAAATATAATTCAATTTCTCTTTGTATTTCATAAAAAATTTTTCAATAGTGTTTTTATTTATATTATTAATATTGTTAATTATAATTATTCCACTCTTTTTTAATATTTCAAACGAAACATGCAATTTTAAATATAATTCATGTAAGTCATTTTGTAAATCATTAAATATAATTAAATTAAAAACACTGTTATACAATAGAATATTATCATTTATTTTTTCTAAACGGCAACCTAATATATTTTCTGTTTTTTCTATATTTTCATCTGTTAAACCATATGTAAGTATTTCATTTATATGATATTCGTTTATCAAACTATAATAATATTTTATATTAATAGAATTTCCAAGATTCAAAATTTTGTCAAATTTTTTATTTTCCCATTTAAAATGATGAATGATGTCTAAAATATCTTTATCTTCTATTATTTTTATAGGTTTTTCAACAAGTTTTTTTTTGAAATAATTTTCAATCATATATTCAGATCTTTTTTCCCATGACATGTTATTTATCCAATTAAAATTTTTAACAACTAATTCTTTTATAAATTCTTTATTTTCTATAATTCTCAATAATTCATTTGCAAAAAATTTCTGCCAATTAGAATCATATGGGAGTCTTTCATTATTATTTATATCAAATAGAATACCTCTATCTTCTATATATCTTTCAAATGTTTTTATTTTTGTTGTGATTATAAGAGTTTTGGTCATTGCGGCGTTCATAATATCGGAACAAAATGTTTCATTATAAGTGCATGGATAAAACCATATATCACTTGTACACCAACTTTTAATTAAATCCTTTTTATTTGTATATTCTTTTATGATAATATTATACTCTATATCTTCATTTTTGTATTTATCTAATATATTTTGAACAATTGTCATTTCATAAGAATTTATATCCTCAACTAATTTACAATGAATATATAATTGTGCGTCAGGATATTTATTTATTATAACAGGCCACATTTGTAATAATGGTATCAATCCTTTTCTAAAATCTGAAGTGTAAATAAATTTTAAAGTGTCTTTTTTTATATCATCTTTTAACTCATCTTTTAACTCATCTTTTAACTCATCTTTTAACTCTTTTTTTATAATATTATAAAGAGATAAATCTGCTCCATGTTCAAATACAGTAATTACATTTTCTAAAGAAGGAAAAGTTTTTTTTAAATATTCTAAATGAAAAGAATTTAAACAAAAAATATTTTTTAATTTTTCATCATGTGGTATTACACAACTGTGTTTTGTTAGATTAAATAAAATAGCATATACATTTTTTATATTTGCGCATTTTAAACTAAATGGAATAAAATTAATAATATCGCAAATAATAAAGAAATCAATAATATTGTTTTGACAAAAAATAAAAAAATCGTTCAAAGTTATATATTCAATATTATTATTTGTGTATTTGCATGTACTATTACAAAATATAAATACTTTAAATTTTCCAGATTTTTGAATGTTATTTGCTAAATTAAAAACCATGATTTTTAAAAAATTTATATCTGTTTCATTTTCATCTTTATCAAAATTATCAAAACTATCATCAATAAAAAAACATAAGTATGGTATTTTATTTATTTTTTCTAAAGTTTTCGTTAATAAGTCGTAAGGTATAATATTTATATATTTATATATGTTATACCAATCATTTATAATATTATAATCATATTTATTAAATATCTCCTTGTATATTATTTGATCGTTTTTAAATTGGCTAGTTAAAAACAGTGAAGCTGATTGTTCACCTAAAATAAAATCATTAAAGATATAACATAATTCTGTTAAAAATTTTGGAAGAAAATAAAAGGATAATGTAGGTTTCAGACTATATTGTGCATGCTGTGGATATCCTAATATAAATCCTTTTTTAAAATAATGATATGCAATTTTTAAATTATTATAATAATCTTTACCTTCTTTAGCTTGAAGATAGTAATGAATACCTATAAAATAAAGACTTTCAGGTCTAGTTTTATCCATCATATAAGATCTTTCATATAATTTTTTACATTCTTTCCAATCTAATTTTAATTGAAAATTTGCAATCCTTGCAGCTTCAAAGCATGCATCTATTTTTTCTTGAAGAAATCCCTCTACTGGATGATTTACTCTTTCTAAATAATATTTATAAGCTAAATCATATTTTTCCAATAAATTATAAGTTTGTCCTATATAATAATATGATCGCGGATCATTTGGTTCTTCTTCTGTTGTTTCAAATAAAATTTTTAAATCATATTCTTTTCTATCCATTGTTCTTTTTTCCATAGTATCACTTCTAACATCAAAAATAAAAGAATGAGAAGATGGTATGATAACATTAATATTGTTTTCCGGATTTATAACTTCGTGTATTTTGTAGAGATATCTTAAATTTGAATCAGATCTAATTATACGGTTTGATGAATATTCGTTATCGTGGCTATGAATAAATAAACTGAATGAATTAGAAAATAAATCTCCTCTAACAGTGTTTAAAAATTTTCTTAAATTATTTTTAATAATATAAGTATCGTCTAACATTATTATATATTTACAAGATTGTCCTGCTAAATCAATACATCTATTTCTGCTATCTCTAAAATTAATAAAAGGTTCTTGGTATAACTGTCCTTTCTTTTTTCCTACTAAAATTTTATTTATAGTTTCTATTGTTCTGTCTGTGCTACCTGTATCTAATATTGTCCATCTATCTATAAATGGTAAATTTTCAATTAAAACATTTTCTAATGTGTCTCCTCCATTCTTTATAATCATGGTGTAATGAATTAAATTATCATAGTTTAGGTCTTTACCTGTTATAAAATAATGAAATTCTTTTAAAAAATTTTCATGTAAATATGAAGGTATAGATAAAGATAGTTTATCGTCATTAATAATATTTTCAACTGTATCGTTTACATCTGATAAAACATAATTATAAAAATTTGTTAATTTTATATTTATTTTCTCGTATAATTTTGAATTACATAAAATTATAGGTTTTTTGTTAATAATAAAATCTAAAAGATCAGAATTTATATTTATAATTGTGTCATGTATAATTAAAATAAATTTTTTACTTAAAATATCTTTATAGTCTTCGACTATGTTTATATTTTTATTTATATTATTTATATTACAAATTAAATTTGAAGTATGAATATCATTTTGAATAAATATATTTACTTTAATAAATTCTGAACATTTAATAGGGAAAAAACCACCATCTGATATTTCATAAAACAAAACTTCAATATCTTTTTCTATTAAAGAAAGTTCTTTTGTTAAAGATATAAGTCTCTCATATTTTCCTAGACTATTTATAATGTTTAAATTATTAAATTCTTTATGTTCTATTTTAACAAATTCATTGTTGTAAACTTTATAAATATTTCCATATATATTAATTTCTTTATTTTCTGATGTATTTATCATTTTTATTTAGTTTTAATATTTTTAAATGGATTCTTTTTTTCTTTTTTTCTTTTTTTTTCTTTTTTTTTTCTTTTGTTGTAATAAAAATGTTGGTTCGTATTTACTCCTTACCTGAAATTATTACTCTATATAGAAATAACAAGCACTTAATAGAGGCTACATTGAAAAAACAACCTATTGAAGGGTTTGTAAGAATTAGAGATGTTAACGGTGATGCTGTTACAACTTCTGTTGGTTTTGGAATCTTTTTTATTATCTTATTATTGGTCAGTTTATTTGTCTGGATCTGGGCTCTTATGGTTTTAATTAGATATTGGGATATTTTACCTGACTGGGCCAAGATTGTTGGTGTATTAAGTATTCTTGGAGTACTTGGAGGTCCTATTGTTACTTTAATAGTTGTATATATTGTTAAAGGACATGCAACCCCTTAAAAATAAAATAAATATTTATTGATTTCATTTTTCTTAACTTAAAATTAAGTTAAGAAAAAAATAAATATTTACAATCCATTTTTTAAATCTTTTATAACTTTATTTAAATTTATATCTAAAAACATTTCTTTTATAGCTTTTGCTCCAGCTTTAACATATCTTTCCAATTCTTTTACATTTCTATATTGAAGATTATTTAAATTTTTTTGATATAAGACAGAATAATCATGAATATCTCCCATAAAATCATCTATCTCACAATAACTACCATTAAAACTATTATTTGAATAAGAAGGAGACTCGTAAGTATATATTTGGTTTGGTACATTATTAATTGTTGCTATTTCATCTTTCATAGGAGGTGTTCTTGTTATACTTGGACAAAAAACAGTATCTTTAAAAAATGTTGGTACATTTGTTTGACCATTTTTAACATTCTCTAAAAGAGGACTTTTAGTACCGGTTCCTACTGTCTTAAAATATATTAAAGCTTTTAAAGAATTATATTGTTTTTTAGATAACTTTGATAATTTAAAAAAATTAGACTTATCATTGTTTACAAAAAATAAATATCCAGTTATATATTTTGGAGGTTTATTTAACAATATATCTTTATAAGTTATAACAGAAGATGTTGGAGTAAAAATTGGAGTATTTGGTACATCCATATCAAATGTGTTTAAATAATCCATAAATTCTTTGGGAACAGGCATGTTAAATGCGTCTAAAATTTCTGGAAAATTTTCAATTGTCCTTGAAGTGCTTCTAATTGCTTTTCTTAATCTATGATAAATATCAATATTTTCCCCGGAATCTTTTAAAATACTTTTGTCCCAATCACCATTTGGTTCTGTTTCAAGTAAATTATCATATCTTTTTAATATTGTTTTGCATTGTATATTTACAAGATTCCTTAATCCTCTAAGAGCTGATACATTTTGCTTAGGAATATGATCTTGCCAAAATTGAGAATTTTGCTGTCTTTCTGTTACAATAGGATAATTTTTATTGTCAACATTTAAATATAAAGCACTTTTCAAATCTCCTTTAAAATTTTTATCAATATCTTTTATATCTATTGTCCAGTCAACAGTTTTATTATCCCATTTTGTCCCGTATGGACCAGGATATTTAAAATAATCACTCCAAGTAACAGCACTTGTCATATTTGGATTTGTAAATAATTTAACAACTTCTTTGAATAATGTATCTTTATATTTTTCCAATACAGGATCTGATGTACCTGAAGATATTGCATCCCCTATACTTCCTATTATAGTATACATTTCAGCTGAATAATATAAAATAACTATAATAGGATCTGTTGTAGTCATCGGTTTTAATGTACTGTCAGGATTTATTTTGTTATATTTAATTACTCCATCTTTTAAAGGAAAATATGCAAAATTTAATATATCTGTATTATCTCTAATAGATAATACTTCACCTGTTCTAATACATGTATTAGGATCTTTTGTTATACAATTTAAAAAATTTGGGAAAGCTGAAGTTCCAATTTTTTGCACAGCTTCTTCTTGAAAAGTTAATTCTTTTTCAGAATTAAAAAAATCTTTATTACATATTGCAATAGCAATTCCTATAGCTAATATAACTATAGCAGTGACTATTAAAATTAAATATACTTTTTCCATTTTTATTATTTATTTTTATATTTTATTTATTTTTTTATTTAATTTTATTTAATTTTATAAAAGATGTCACCTAAAACAGTATATATATTAAGACACTGTGACAAACCTTTGCTAAAAAAAGATGATAAAGGCGTATGTATAGAACAAGGATATCTACGATCGTATCTTTTAGTAGGTTTTACCGGTGCTTGCACAAAAAATTTAAATACATGTAATAATATTTGTCAGGGAACTTATACAGGTGGAATTTGGAAAAAAATTTTAGGAGATGAAAAACCAATAGCAATATATGCGGCAGTATCAAAATCGGATAATGCATATGCTAATGACAAAAATTTAGCAAATAGAGGAATTAAATGTTCCATATCTAATAGATGTTGCCTTCTTTTGAATCCAACCGCTAATTATTATGGTATGGAAATAAATGAAGACGGAGGTACATTTTGTGATACAGAAGGATCTCTTCTAGGAAAATACATTTTGCAACAAACAAAAAATAATAATGGAATTGTAATAGTTGCATGGGAACATCATGATATTCCAAATTTGTTAAATAGTTTGGGAGCTTCTCCAGAATTTTTAGACTGGCCTGATGATGCATCAAACAGATTTGATATTATATTTAAAGTAGATTTTTCAAATAATTCTTCTAATCCTGAAGTAACTATTTTAACACAAGAATTAAATTTAGAAGGTGATAGTAAAGTTATTCCAGATTTTAAAAGAAAAATTTCAGTAAAAGCGTCGTCCAATACGAATATAAATAAAAAAATTATTTTATATACATTTATAGGTATAATTATACTTTTATATATTATATTTTTAATTTTGTTTTTAAAATATTTTTAAAAATTTTACTTTAAAATAAAAATGTCAACATTTACGCCAATTTATAATTTTGAATTGACGATTGAAAAAAATGAAGAAAGAATTGATCTAGTTCATTTAGTAATAAAAATTAATAATTTACAATATTTTAGATTTCCATGTTTAACAAAAAATATAGAAAATAATATAATTAATGTTTTTAAACATGTAATTGAAGGTAAAGAAAAAATAGTTGATTTAAACTTTAATTTTAATTATAATTTAATACAATTTCAAAAAGATATGATTTCTATATTTTTGTTAAATAGTGTTAATAATGTCACTCAAGAACTTAAAGTAATATTTGAAAATAATTCCATTGTTAGAAATGGATTAAGAGCATTTATAGATAATTACCAACCTCTTTGCAATTATTCAAAAGAAATTATTGCAAATTATGTTTATCATTATGGAATTTATTTTCCATATTATATGGATTTATCAACTTATTCTGAAGAATTAATAAAAAAACATAAAGATTATTATGGGAAAAAACATCCCAAATTAAATATTATTGTATATCGTTGGTCTGACTTATTTTATTTGTAGTCACATATAACTGCTAAAAATTTGTTGTCTTTATATATAATTTCAAATGGTTTACAACAACCATAAACTAAATCTGCATTCTTTAACCTCTCACAATTTTCATAATCTAGATGGGGATTAACTTGTTCAAAATTGTGTTTATAGATAGCATGACGAAATATCTTACAATTTAATTCATTTTTATTAACAATTATTTCATCTTGACAATTTGGACAATTGAAAAAATAAAAATCTTCTACTAATTTAACTTCCATTTTTAAATTTTAATTATATATATTTAAATATATATAATTAAAAATATAATTAAAAATAAAAATGACAGATAATCCTTTTATTGCGGGTGGCTTTTCTGGATTGTTTCAAACTATAGTTTCTCATCCGTTAGATACTATAAAAACTTATAATCAGGTAAATGTAAAGGATAAAATTAATTTTAGAAAATTTAATTATTTTAATGGTATAATTCCATCCTCCATGATTTCTGTTACAACAACAAGTATAACTTTTGGAATAAATTATACACAAGCGAGATATTATAAATGCGACAATCATTATAAAACAGGTATGATAGCAGGTGTGGTAAATGCAATTTTTATCAATCCAATGGAAAATTATAAAGTAATGTATCAAGCACAAACTTATTCTAAAAAGACTAATTTAAATTTATTTGACTCATTTAAAAATATTAATAAAGGTTTTAATGTTACTTTATCTAGAGAAATAATAGCCAATAGTTTATATTTTGGTATGTATAATGATTTGAAAAAGCATACTAGTATTTTTAATGCAGGTGGTATAGCAGGAGTGGCAAGTTGGTTATTTACTTATCCTTTAGATGTTATAAAATCTAGAGTTCAAAGTTCTGATATTACTTATATAGATGCAATTAAAAAGAAAAATTTATGGATTGGTTTATCTTATTGTTTACTAAGAGCTTATATAGGTAATGCAGTTGGATTTACAGTTTATGAATATATATCTAATAAAAATAATAATCAAAATAATAATAAAGATAACAAATAATTAAAAATTGATTTTAAAATTAATTATCAAAGTAATTTTAAAACCTGGTACTATGGAAAAAGATTTACAAGAAATAGAAAATATAATATTTGGAATATATTCTGCCGAAGAAATTAAAAATATTGCTGTATGCGAAGTAAATAGTCCAAAATTATGTAGTGTTGACAAAAATACTGGGTATGGTACAGTTTACGACCCAAGAATGGGTACATTAGAAAATGGTAGAGCATGTGAAACATGCGGGCAAAATGTCTGGCAATGTAGTGGTCATTATGGTTATATAGAGCTTAATGAAGCTATTATACATCCACTATTTTATAGGCGTGTAGTCGATTTTCTGAAATGTATTTGTTTAAAATGTAATAAATTAATGATTACAGAGGACCAAATAGATTTAAATGGTTTTAATAAAATTCTATCAACAAAAAGATTTACAAAAATACTAGAAAAAATAGAAAAAATTGATATATGTTCTCATTGTTCTTATTCGCAACCTGATATTAAGTATTTATCTACAGATAATACAATTTCTATGGTATATAAGCAAAAAAACAAAAAGAAAATTAGTATTATTCTACCTGTAGATGAGATCAAAAAGATTTTTGATAACATAAGTGATGATGATGTTAAATTATTAGGATTTAATCCAAGTCTGATGCACCCTAGAAATTTGATATTAACTGTTTTCCCAGTTATTCCTCCTACTGCAAGACCTTATATTATTGCAGAAGGTCAAATGTGCGACGATGATTTGACTATTCAGATTGTTGAAATTATCAAAGCAAATAATCATCTAAAAGTAGGTGATGAGCCTATACCAGAAGTAAAGAGACAAAGAGCTTCACAAAGTTTAAAGTTTAGGATATCGACTTTTTATAATAACTCATGCTTAGCACCTGATACTCCTGTATTAATGTGGGATGGTAGTATTAAAAGAGCAGATCAAATAGAAATGGACGATGAACTTGTAGGTGACGATGGTACAAAAAGAATTGTGAAATATACCTGTTCTGGCAAAGATGATATGTATGAAATTACACAGGAAAAGGGTGATAAATATATTGTTAATAAAGAACATTATTTAACCCTTAAATATATTGGTAATTCAAATGAATTTGCTGATTATTTTAATAAAATAATAGACTATAAATTAAAAGAATTTCTTATTCTTCCAGAAGACATACAGAAACAATTTTGTGGAATTAGGAAAAATGATTTTCATAATATATCCGTTAAATATTTAGGAAAAGGAAATTATAATGGTTTTGGAGTTGATAAAAATCATAGGTTTTTACTAGGTGACTATACAGTAACCCATAATTCTGGTAAAGCGAAACATACAACAAATGGTCGGTCTATCAAAGGTTTAAAAGAAAGACTAACTGGTAAAGATGGACTCATCCGCACGAACCTAATGGGAAAACGTTGCTGCGCAAAGGGTACTAAAATAATTTTATGGAATGGAGAAATTAAAAATGTTGAAGATATAAAATTAGGAGATATTCTTATTGGTAATGACGGTGAAAAACGCACAGTGTTAAAATTGTTTAATGGCGCAGATAATATGTATAAGATAAAACAAGGAACAAAAAAAAGTGTAAAAAATGACTATATTGTTAACAGTGAACATATGTTATCTTTAAAATTTATTCATAATAAAAAAATATATTGGAAAAAAAGTATAGATTCTTATGAATTAAAATGGTTTGACAAACAAACTATGACAGAAAAATCTAAAAAATTAAAAGTTACTAAAAATCGTACTAAAGAAGAAGTATATAAAGAGATAAAAGAATTTGCAGATAATTTAGACAATGATAATACTGTAAATATATCAGTCTTGGATTATTTGAAATTATCTAATAAAAGTAAAAAATTTTTATATGGATATAAAATTGAGAAACCTGTAAATTGGAAATATAAAAAAATTGATATAGATCCATATATTTTCGGTATGTGGTTGGGAGATGGATACCAACATGGTCGGACATTTACTACAGTAGATAAAGAATTAGTTAATTATTGGGAAAAGTGGACAAATGATAATAATATGTCTTTAAGTTTTTACAAAGATGGCACAAATATACATTATGGTATAAAAAATAAAAATAATAATAAGAAAACAACTTATTTCAAAGAAAAATTAGCTAAATATGGCGTATTGAACAATAAATTTATTCCAAAAGAATACTTGACAAACAGTAAAGAAGTTAGATTAGCCTTATTGGCTGGCTTAATAGACACAGACGGTTCTGTGGAACAAGGAGGTGTAACAATTAGAATAAGTCAAGGACTTATGCACAAAGCTATAATAGATGGTGCGAAATTTATAGCAGATTCTTTAGGATTTCAAACATCTATAAATCGAAAGAAAACAACTTGGAAACATGATGGTATAAAAAAATATGGAGATGCTTATGTATTAACAATATCAGGTCATGGTGCTGAAAATATACCAACTATACTACCAAGGAAAAAATGCCGGTCACCTTTAATTGCTGGTAATAATTGGACAAAAATCAAAGTCGAACCTTATGGAGTTGGTGAATTTTATGGGTTTGAAATAGATGGTAACAATCTATTTGTATTACCAGATTTTA
>JACCDO010977009.1_pt1 | contig 13767 bp, 16 predicted proteins | sample 7446101 | NCBI WGS metagenome assembly JACCDO01 (sample SAMN15323440, study PRJNA562643) | freshwater metagenome | isolation source: river surface water | place: USA:Blue River Watershed | collected 2017-08-16
TATGTTCTTTTAATGAACTTAATAATACTTCAACAATTAATGCAAATTTACAATCACAAGGTGCTGCAGCAGTTTTAAATGAACCTGACGGTGTTAATATATATGGAAATTATGTTATTTTATGTCCTCATCCAACAAAGTCTAGCGTTAATTTTACAATGGATATGACAACTATAGGTTCATTTATAACATTTATAACATATGGAACAAGTTATTGGGGATATACGTCAAATGCACCTACAAAATATGCAGGATATACTAACAATTTAGATAATACTTCTCCTATCCCTACAGGTTTAACATTTAATTTAACAAGATCTTCATCTTCAATACAATTTATGATTTTAAAATATATGACAGGTTTTGAAACTGCAAGTTCGATTTTAATAAGCACTCCTACAAAAAGATACAATGGAGATATTTTTTGTTCACGTAATATTTGGTATGCAGCAAAATATGAATATAATTTAAATACAGGAGAATTTACTAAATTATCAACAGGTCTAGATTATTCACAAATTATGCCTCAAAATTATAAATATTTTGTATATGATCAACCTGTCTTTAATTTACCTACAACGGAATTTATGTCAAATATTAGAGGTAATATCTTTGGATTATCAGGTCAAGTAAGGCATGATTTTACAATATCAGGATTAATAATAAGAAATATCGCTGAAAAAGGAATGTATTCATATATTGCTTCAGATATGACTTTAGCAAATGACATACAAATAAATACTGGAACAAAACCTGCTCCTCAAACTAGTTATCAAAGATCTTATTGGAGATTATGTTAAATGTCAAATTTTATGAATAAAAAAATGAACATGTCAATAGGATATTTATCCTCATCTGCGACACAAAATGTAGTAAATAATACAGATATTACCATTTTTGATGCGCCTGTCGTGTTAGCAGGTTCTTTTCCAAATGTATATAAACCAACTACTTCTACAATATATCTTCCAAAAGGATTTTACTATTTTGTTGAATGTGGATTAAAATTGTATAGAGGCACAAATGCAAATGCATTAAAATATGCAATTGTTGATACTTCAAATACAATTTTATCAAATAATTCAAAGTTAAGAATAGTTGGAGAAATAACAGACTTTTATCCTAGAAAATGTTATGCATTTTTCGACTGTATAAATCAATCAAAAACAATAAAAGTAAGAGTAATTGAAACATATGATATGAGCATTAGTGCTTCTAATGTGACACTAACAATTAATGGTTCACAAGATGCAACATCTTCAACGAACTTCGTATATTCAGAACCTATGTCTAGAATAATTATAAAAGCATGGAATAATAATTCTTTTACGACAAATTTACAATTTACTTCTACGATAGTTGCATTAACAGGTGCATCACAGTTAACATCTGACGCATTAAACAAATATCACACTTACTCATTATCTAATACAGGATATGTTTATTATATGCCTGTAAGTCCTAACCTGAATGACGTTATAGGATTTTGTCATTTAACAGGAACAGGTAATTTCCAAATTAGATTAAATGTAGCAGGAATATTTTTGAGTCCTGCAATCAATTCTACTTCAATTAGAAAATCATATGTTTTTAAATGGGATGGGACAGATTGGATCGATATTGGAGAATTTACTATTTCAAATTAATTAAATAATTAATAAATTAAAAGTAAGATCAAAAATGACATTTCAAACTCCAAAAACAGTCAAATCAAAAGTAATAGCTCCTGCTTTCGTAAGTGGTTCACATACAAATATTTCTTTTGCGTACGATGCAAATAATCAAGTTATTAATGCTTCAGGTTCTTTAGGCGGCGGAGGTGGAGGTAGTTCCGAAGGAAGAATTGTTAATAATGTGATTAATACTTTTCCTTATACAATTAGTACGCCTTCTTCAAGTGTAACAACATTGAAATATTTAATTGATAATGGTTCATCCGATGTTGTTGTAAATCTACCAACAGCTGCTAGCACCAATACTGATCTACGTATTGAAATAAAAAGAAGAGGAACTGGTAATGTGACAGTTAATCCAGTTTCAACTCCTTCACAACAATACATAGATGGTTTGACATCAATATTGATAAGTAGCCAATATGCAAATTTAGTAATTGATAGTGATGGCACAGGTTGGAATATAAAATGAGTTATTTGATTAAATCTCCTATCACTAGTAATGTCAAATTTGCTCATGTGTATATGAACAATAATGGGACATATTACACTGTTAATGCATCTTCTTCTATTGATTTTTATTCATCTTTTAATGGAATTGTATCTTCTACAGGTATAAGTTTAACATTATCAAATGGAAATGTTGTTTTAGGAAACAAAAACTATATTGTTTATATTACGCCTTGCCTATATTATTATCATCCTACAGGTGCGACTATTGGTCTTTTTGATGCTTATAGCGTTCTATATTTAAATTCGAATGAAATAAGTAATCAAATATATGGAGGAAAAGATTTTTCAAATAAATATCCTTCATTGACATCAAATTCTGTCGCTAATTATGTTACATCAAATATAGTAGGTTATTGTTCATTTATAGCAAATTCAGGAGACATATTGTCATTAAGAAATTTTATAAAAAATCAATCTACATCGACATCTTATGTTCAAGAAATAGGTCAATCTGGTTTTAGTTCAAATTCACAAACTTATAATTCTTCACACTCAATATTCATATGGGAGATCGATAAATAAAATGTCATATTCAGGTAATTTTTATTCACATGCAGGAAATATTACAGAAAGTAAACATTCTAGTGATACTGCGTTATTGACTACAAATTCTTTTTTAAGTGGAAATCAAATAAATGGTTGTTATTCTTTTAATGATGGAAAAATATCTACTCACACATTTAATAATGAAGTAAGATCTCCGTATTGCAATTTAGTTACAACATTAAGACCAAAATGTGTTATTTATATGAGTAATACTAAAAATATTTCAAATAAAATTTCTTCTTCTGTCGTATTTGATTTTTGGTCATATTACACGGCTGCTTCAAATGTGCCTTCTATCGCTCAAAATATTATGAATGGAACTACTTCAGTTTTTTCTTTTTATAGTTTATCAAATGGTTCTTCTGCTAATGTTAATTGTTTAAATAGCAGTTTTTATACACAAAGCTATGTTTTAAAGGATTAAAATTATGTCATTTATTTCTCCTGCTATTTTAAATTTAAATCATTCACAGGTATTATTATCAAATCAGATTTTAACAAATAGCACAATTGGAACAATTATTTCATTGAATTCAATTCAAACAACTTCAAACAAAATAAGTTTATTAAGTAGTCCTGCTAATACTATTAAATTAGAAACAGGTTGTGACTATTTTATTACTTCAAATATTCCTTTTTTGACAAATTCACCATATTATGTTAATTCTAGTGGAACAAACTTTTTATATCATTATAGATTAGGCTTATATGATGTGACAAATTCAGTTTGGTTAACACAAAAAACAACTTGGCCAAATGTAAGTAATAATATTAATTCATTTGGTGGACATTCCTCAGCGCTTTTTTGTGTTATACCTTCACTACAAAATTCAATAAATATTCAATTAAGAGTGTATTCACAAGTAACTCCTACTGCTACAATTGACGCTACTATCTATATGAATAATGCTTCAAATACTTATCCTGACTCTTGCCTAAATATATATCACAATTAATAATATTAAAGGTTCTATATGTCTTTTCAAACTTTAAAAACTGTCAAATCAAAAGCAATTGCACCTGCTTTTGTAAGTGGCTCGCATACAAATATTTCATTTACATATAACACAGGTTCCGACGTCATTAATGCATCAGGGTCTTTAGGTGGCGGTGGTGGTAGTGCATCTGTAGGTTTAACCACTGTTTCTTCATTTCCAGGTAATGCATATACAATTTCTTCACCTTCAAATTCAGAAGAAATATATCTTATAAGTAATAGTTCTACGGCTGTGACAATTAATCTACCTACTTCTGTTGGTTTAAATACAAAAAAGATAAGAATAAAAAGATTAGGAACAGCAAATGTAACAATTGATGCATATCAAACAGAAACTATTGATGGTTCATTAACTAAAATACTCAATAATCAATATTCTACAATCACATTAATTAGTGATAATGCAAATTGGTTTATAGTAAATGAAGCAGTTATAACAAATGAAGTTCAAACAGTTTCAACTACTTCGACTTTGAGCTTAACTGCACCTAATACATTGGTAAGATGCACAAACTCTTCGACAATTACATTGACATTACCTAATGGTTCTACTGTTCCTGGATATAGAGTTGAAATTAAAAGATGTAATACAGGTAGTATTGATATTGCAACTTCGACAGCACAAATATTTTTGGACTCAACTACTTTAATTGGAACAACTACAAAGTTACAATTATTATTAAATGGTCAATCATGGACATTAATTGCACATGCATCAGGTTGGGATGTTATATAAAAAAGAAAGGAAATAAAATAATGACATACTATGCAGGTTTATCTTATAGAGATTTTACAGCAGGATCAACGAGTACAAGAAATTATCAGGTACCTTCTTTTGCTATTACCGCAGGATCATCAGGTCTAGATGCATCTGCTTCTTCTTTTGATCCAATATGGATTAGTTCCAATAATTCTACTTTGGCAAGTAATACAACTACATATTCTGGTGATTATTCAAATTACGTAATTGTAAATAATGACGTGAACAATTGGGTTTTAACTTTACCTTTAGGTCCTGGTGGTACAACAACAGCTTGGAGATCATCTTCTTTTCAATTGATTATTAAAAAAACAGGATCAGGAACACTAACAATACAAACTCCTGCTGATACTGCAGGAACACGTATTAGAGGAATTAATTCTACTTCTAACAAAAGTTATACATTATCTTCATCATCTGAACAATCAATTTGCCTCTTTTATTTAAGTGGTAAAACAAATACTGGAACAATAGACTCAACTGCCGAAATCTGGTTTGTTGTGTAGAAAGAAAATATTATGACATTTTCATCAACTTCATTGGTTCCTAATCGATATGCTTCATCAAACACCTTTTTTTCATCAAATAGCGCCGCAAGATACTATTTGCAACCAAACATTTATTGGGGTTCTTCATTAGGTACCTCACTGTTTTTATACACAAAGCAAGGAGGCTCTTTTGATTTTGTTACATTCGTTAACTCAAATAATTCTACTTTGGCTAGTACAAATTCTTCATATTCTAGTGACTATTCAAATTACGTGATTGTAAATAATGATACAAATAACTGGAATTTAACTTTACCATTAGGTCCAGGTGGAGGTACGAATACATGGATATCATCCACTTTTCAAATAACAATTAAAAAAACAGGATCAGGAACAGTAACAATACAAACACCTTCAGACACCATTGGGACACGTATTAGAGGAATAAATACGACATCAAATAAAAGTTTCGTTTTATCTTCTTCGAATCCACAAACAGTTAAACTAGTATATACTTATGGTAAAACAAACACTGGAACAACAGATGAGACAGCTGAAATTTGGTATGTGTTAAAAGATGTTTCTTCAAATCCTACTTCCTCGAATGGTAGTCTTTTATTTGCAGGTAATGCATCTTCATATTTGACTGTCGTAAATGACACTGATTTCAGATTTGGAACAGGTGATTTTACAATTGAATGGTGGCAATATCAAACAGACTCAAATGCAAATCCTAGAATATTTTCTATGGGGACTTATCCTTCTGCTTCAATAGGCGTATCGATAGAAGGTGGCACATTTTATTTTTGGATAGGTGGCGCACCAAACAGTTTAGGCTCTGCAGGAACTTATAAAAATGTATATACTCATTTTGCAATTGTTAGATCAGGAACAACAATCAAGGTATTTAAAAATGGAACACAATTAGGTTCTAATATTACATCATCTTATAATTTTAATGATACAACAAATGACCTAAGAATAGGCAATGAACAATCTTTGACATCTTCTTCTGGATTTGGTGGAAATATAAAAGGTTTTCATTGGGTAAAAGGAACTGCTCTTTATTCAACGACTTTTACACCTAACTATAATTCAATTACGCCGCATGCAAATTCTAAATTATTATTAAATGTTGCAAACTCAGCAGGTTTAGTCACAGACAGTAGTGGTGTAGGAAAAACAGTTACAAATACAAATGTAACATTTTCATCAATAACACATCCGTTTTATTAAAGACTTTGTAAATTAATATTTTTTTGTTATAATATTTTTATTTATAAAGGTAAATTATGTCTCAATTATTAAAAGAGCATGTTTCTTATTCTGAAGTTCGAACATGGAAAGATTGCTCATGGAAACATAAACTTTTGTATCTAGACAAGATTGAGACTTTTGAAGAAAGTCCTCACTTATACTATGGTAAAATAGTTCATGATGGTGTCGAGCATTTTCTTAAAACTAAAGAATTAAAAATGCAAGAAGTCGAAGAAAACTTAAAAAAAGAATGGGAAAGAGTCGACTTTGACGGTAAATGGAGATCAGAACAAGAGCTAAAAAATAAAAGTTATAAACATATTCCTTTTAAAGACTGGCTCTTATGGTCACAAAACAGTTTAAATGCCTTGCCAAAGTGGATGGATGAAAATTTTCCTAATTGGGAAACAGTTTCTGCAGAAGAAATGTTATATGAAGAGTTAAAAGATCTTCCTTTAAAGTTTAAAGGTTTCATAGATTGTATTATTAAAGTTCCTCAGAAAGCAGAAGGTAAATGGAAATATTACATTTTGGACTGGAAAACTGCTTCTGCTCGAGGTTGGGATTTAGAAAAAAGACAAGATTTTTTAACTCATATGCAACTTTTACTTTACAAACATTTTTGGATGACAAAAAATAATTTATCTTCCAGGGATGTTCAATGTGCATTTGTTTTATTGAAAAAAGTAAGTAATGTCGAAAAAGTATGTCAAATGGTGCCAATAAATTCAGGACCTACTAGTATGGAAAATGCACTAAAAGTAGTTAGATCTATGATTAAAACTATTACTAGTCAAAAACCAATGTATTTAAAAAATCGTACTTCTTGTGAATATTGTCCGTTTTACAACACTGAACATTGTAAATAATATTGATTAAAAATTAAGGTTTTAATAATGGAAAATCAAAAACATAAAATAATTGTCTTAAGCGATCACGCATTGACAACGTCAGGTGTTGCTACACAAACTAGACATTTGATAGAAGGTCTATTAAAGAAAAATTGTTATAAATTTATTCAAATGGGAGCTGCAGTTAGACATGCAGATTATCGTACAATATTAGTAAATGATGATTTTATTATTAAACCTATTGATGGATTTGGTGATAAAAACTTGATGAGAGCTCTTTTAATTAAAGAAAAGCCTGACGCTATTTTTATTTTTACAGATCCTCGTTTTTTTACTTGGCTATTTGACATGGAAGATGAAATTCATCAAGTTTGTCCAATTCTTTATTGGCATGTTTGGGATAATTATCCAATTCCTAAGTTTAATTATCCATATTATGAAGCTGTTGATCAAATTAATTGTTTGAGTAGATTAACTTATGATATTTGTAAAGTAGATTTTGAAGAAAAAACAGATTACATTCCACATGCTTTGCCTCAAAATTTATTTTTTCCTTTAGATGAAAGTGAAATCATCAAAAATAAAATTAGTTTATTAGGTAAAGAAAAAGAAGATTGGTTTGTATGTTTTTGGGCAAATAGAAATTGTAAAAGAAAAAGACCTGGTGATGTTTTATATGCATGGAAAGACTTTTTAGATAAATTACAAAAAGAAAAAGGACATAAAAAAGCAGTTATAATATTGCATACAGATCCTTTAGATCAAGAAGGCATGAATTTGCATGTATTATCAGAACAACTTGAAATCAAAGAAAATGTTTTATATTCAAAAAACAAAGTAGGATTTGAACAAATGAATATTTTGCATAATATTTCAGACGTTTATTTAAATATTTCTTTTGCAGAAGGGTTTGGTTTAGGTTCTCTTGAGGCAATGCAGTGTGCAAAACCTATTATAGTTCCTAAAACAGGTGGTCAAACTAGACAAATTATTGACTGGAGAGACGGTAGTGAAAACGGTGTAGCTTTGGATATTGACTTTAAAACAATTGCAGGAAATCAATTAGTGCATTACATTTATGAAGATTATGCAGACATTCAAAAGATTGGAGATGCAATATTCAAAATTTGTTCTTTAAGCAAAGAAGAGAGAAAATTATTAGGCCAAAAAGCAAGAAATTATGCTTTATTTGAATTTGATTATAATAATATGATTGAAAAATGGCATAATAGTTTTATTGACACAATTGAGAACTGGAAAGAAAAAAGAAGTAATTTTGAAATTGTTAATTTAGTAGGAGAAATAGTGTAATGAGTAATAATATTTTATTTGAAGGTCCTGTTTTAACATATTCAGGCTACGGAGTTCATTGTAGACAGATTTTTTCATGGTTATATGATAATATTGAAAAATTTGATTGTAATTTAAAAGAATGGGGAAGTTCAAGTTGGATTGTTTCACAAGATTTAGAAAATGAAGTGTTAAAAAAAGTTCAGAATTCCGAAAAAGTCTTTTTGGTAAATGACGATAATCAAAAAAGTTATGATTTTTATATAAAAGTGTCAACTCCTGTTGAATTTTCAAAAAAAGCAAAGTTTAATATTGGTATAACTGCAGGTATTGAAGTTGATATATGTGGTCGAAAAATTGTAGATCATTGCAATTTGATGGATGTAGTAATTGTCCCTTCTTCTTTTGCAAAAAATACAATCATTAATACTGCAAAAGAGGAAAAAATTGATCTTTTATGTAAAATTTATGTAATTCATGAATATTTTCCTCATATTTTCAATGAAGAAAAAAATTTAAAAATAGATGAAAAATTAAATCAGATAAAAACTGACTTTAATTTTTTACTTGTTGGTCAAATTAGTGTTTTGTCAAACTATGAAAGAAAAAACATGTTAAATTCTATTGCTGTTTGGGCAAAAACATTTAAAGACAACAAAAATGTAGGATTAATTATTAAAACTAGTAACTCAAATTATTCAAACAGTAGTTCTTCCCGTTTACTAGGTGAATTAAATAGCATTTTTAAGGATATTCCTATAGAAGTAAGAAAAAGAATTCACCTGATTAACGGGAGATTAGATGAAAAGGAAATGATGAGTCTATATACACATTCTAAAGTATCATGTTTGTTTAATTTGGCATATTCTGAAGGATTTTGTTTGCCTGCTTTAGAAGCAGCAAGTGTAGGTTTGCCTGTGATAATTAGTTCATGGTCAGGACATTGTGATTTTATGGATTTAGTAGAGAAAAGAATTAGATTTAATCACAAAATAGATTATGTTCAAAAAGAGTGGTTGGCTTGTTGGGGTGGAAGTTTTAAAGATATGTTTGTAGAAAAATCTAGATGGGCATATCCTGATTATGATGACGTTTCAAAGAAAATGTTGAAGTTTTATGAACAACCTAGTATGCCTAGACAATGGGCATTAGATCTAAAAGAAAAAATACACCAAAAATTTTCAAAACAAAAGATCGAAAAAGATTATAATGAAGTATTAGGAAAAATACTTCCTCTTAAGAAGGAATAAAATGTTGTATGTAATTTTGTTTTTATGTATTGTTTTGGTTGTAGCTATTTACTTTTGTGTAAAGTTTGCATTAATAGTTATTAGTATTCAAGAAACGATAGAAGAATGTCTAGACATATTAGATGAAAAATATTCAGTTATTTCAAATATTCTTAATATTCCTATTTTTTATGAGTCTAAAGAAATAAGAGAAGTTTTATATCAAATAAAAGAATCTCGAGATGCAATACTGTTTATTGCTCAAAAATTAACAAATAAAGACAAAGAAATCGTAGAAGAAGATGGCAAGACCGAAGAAGAAAGTTGAAGAAACTGAAATAGTTATAACTAAAAAAAAAGAAGAAGTTGAATCTGAAGTAGTTAAGTCAAAAAGAGGTCGTAAACCTAAAAATCCTGATGAAAAAAAAGATTCTCCTGTCATGTATTTTTCTGATGTAACTCAAAAGAAAATTACCGAATATAAAATTGCTACAAGTGATACTGAAAAATCAAAAATTTATTTTGAATTTATTTATCCTGCTTTCGAAACGTTAGTTGATAAACTTATTGCTGTTTATGGATTTAAATCTTTTGACGAAGAATTAATTCATATGAAAAAAGATTGTATTTATTTCCTATTTGAGACTATTCATAAATGGGACGAATCAAAAGGCAAAAGAGCTTTTAGTTATTTTAATGTTGTTGCCAAAAATTGGTTAATTATGAGATCAAAGCAAAATTATAATTATTCCAAAAGAAATGTTCAAGTAGAAGACGCAATTGACTTTTTAAATAAAAGTGAAATGTTAGGAATTAATGAAAAATTAATTGACCCTTCTTCTCCTGAAGATGAACTTCTACGTGAAGAAAAATTTTTAGGTATCTTAGACATGATTGACTATATTGAAGATCGTGTGCATGAGCCAAGAGATAAAAAATGTATTGATACAATTCGAATCGTATTTGAGAATATGGAAAATTTAGAATTTTTAAATAAAAAAGCTTTGTTTATTTACATGAGAGAAATCTCAGGTTTATCATCTGCAGAATTAAGTGCTTCACTTTCTAATATTAGAAAACATTATAAATATTATAAAGACTTAGATGATGAAAACAAGATTGATTGGTTATAAAAATGAAAAAAAATGAAGAATTTGAAAAACTTGACAAAAAATTTGAAAAAATAAAAAACTTTTCTGACATATTAGATTCAATTGATTCTTTAGAAGACAAAAAGAAGTTATTATGGAAAGAAATATATGAAAATTCAGTTGAAGACAGAGAAAAAGCAAAGATGTTATTTACTGATTGTTATCAAGCAATGTCATTGAGTACATTAGCAGATCATATAACAGCAGGTCAGATCATGGCAAAATACATTGAAAGAATGTCAAAATCAAATGATCAAATTTTAAAACTCGCAGAACTAATTGGCAATGCTCAAAAAGAATCAGAAGAAACAATGTCAGAAGAAGATATATTTGCAAAAATATCACAAGGTCGATAAATGTTTAAAAGAGCCAAAGTCATAGAAATTATAAGTCATCCTTATGTATTAAACGATAATATCATTAATTTATTATTAAACGATAATGATAAAAAGATTTCTAATAAAAAAAATAAACTTTTATTAAAAGATTTACCTAGAAATTCTATTGTTGCGCAATTAGTTAATAACAATTCTAGAATAGTAGCAATACCTTTTTTTTCTTCACACTTAAGTTTTCCTTTAAAACAAGGTGAAACAGTTTGGATTTTTCAAGAAGACAATGCAGATGGTGAAAATGAAAAAAGAATTGAATATTTTTGGTTGTCTAGAGTACATGGCATGAATTTTTATGAAGATACAAATTATACCCATGATGAAAGAAAATACTTAAGAAGATATGAAGAAAAAATTTCATTAGATTTATCAACAGAGCTTGACATGCTTGAAAATGGGTTTAGTGAAAAAGTAAGTATTGCTCAATTTAATTCAGGAGAAATCTATAATACCCAATCAGGGAATATTTCTGGAAACAAAGGAAAGTTAAATATCAAAGTTACTCCTTTAAATATTTCCGGAAAACACATTTTAGAGGATGTTCCAAGATACACAAAAAGACCTGGAGATTTAGTTATACAAGGGTCTAATAATACTTTGATTAAATTAGGATTAAATGAAGGTCATAATAGCGATTTTTCATTATTCGAATCAAAAACACCTTTTGCGTACAAAGACAATAAAAAATATTCAGGTGCAATCGATATTGTTGCAGGAAGAGCTGCAATATCAAAAGAATATTTGACTAATAAAAAAAATACGACTTATCATTTAAATAAACAAGATTTTCTAGAAAATAAACTTATTACTACTAAAGCATTTCGAAATGGAATGAATGTAATTTATAATGAAAAAAATCAATTAGAAAATACAAAAGACACAAATTATTATTTAGAAAACGATTTTGAAAATAACGCTGAAGGCGAAACAGATTTTTTAACTGACATAAGCAGAATGTATATTTCTGAATATTGCCAAGGTGATAGATTAATTAATTTAAAAAACGTATTTACTGTTACAAATGATTTATCAACAAAGAAAATACCGGCTGCAATTTCTTCTGAAAAAGGATTTATTATTGCAAAATCAGATGAAATAAGAATCGTGGCTCGAGAAAGATCATTTAATTTATCAAGAAGTAATGATATTCCTTATTTAAGAAACAACGAAGAATTGTTTGGAGAAGGTGGTTCTATAAAAATTGTCAAAGAAGGAAGTTCGCAAAACATTGCATATCTTACTTTGGAAAATAATGGAATTGTTTCTTTGAATGGTTCAAAGGTAATTATAGGAGATGAAAATAAAAGTAAAGAGAATGGTAAATCTGAGCATGTATATATTGGTCATGGCGCAAAGGAACCTTTAGTTCTAGGATACTTTTTAAAAAATAAGTTGGAAAATTTTATGAATGAGGTATGTAAATCATTGATATTAATTAGTAAAAATTTAGATGAAATTAATACACAATTTAATGCACATACACACAATTATGCTGGAATTAGTGGGACAACGATAAATCCTTTACAACATCAAATTACAAATACTGCTGTTGTTCCTTCTTCTTCTAAAGATATTCCTTTAGGAACAACAGTACAAGGTTCACCTAATGATTCTGCAGGATTGTATGGACCGGTGGCAAACATTTTATCAACACCTAATAACTTAAATGACAGTATAGAAAATATAAAAAAAATTAATGATAGCCTGATTGAAATCTTAAGTACATTAGGAAGAACATTATGAGTTTTTTAAAAAAATATAAAGACGAAAGAGAAGGAATTGTTTATAAAATTAAAAGAGTTTCTTCTACAATAAAAGCGTCTCAAGACAATCAGTCAAAATTTATTAAAATATTTAAAGATAGCATATTGACTCTTTCTGTTTTTGAGATTTTTCCTTTAACCGATATTCCTTTGGTCGAACAAAATTCTTTAAATATATTTTTAAATGATGTCAGTGAAGATTCTTTTGTTAACATGATATTAAATGTATTTAGTGTGTTCGAAGGAAATAATCCAGATTCTGACTTTAAATTAAGTTTATTATTATTAGGAACAACATTTACAACAAATGCAACATATAACAAAGAGAATATAAAACTTTTTATTGAAAATTTATCTAGTATTGTTAAAGATAAATTAAAAAATAGCACGACGAAAGAGAATATCGACTTAATTAATTCTTTTTTTTATTATTATATTGTTAAATTCATTGCAAATAAAATTACACTTACAATACAACCTCCTCCTACGGCTCCTCCTATTATAATAAATATTTTAAGTGGAACTCCTGTGCCAATTATAATAAACGACATTGATTTAATCAATGAATTTAATAATGATATTTCGAATGTGCTTAAACCTTTGACAGGTGATATTTAAATAAAATAAATAATCAAAAAGAATTTTATATATGTCTACATCGTTAATAAAAAAATATGAATTTAATTCAGGTGGAACTAGTTTTGAAAGCCTAAAGAAATCAGAAAAAAATGCTGCTGTAAATTCTTCTTTAAAGCCTATAGGAATAAAAACGCCATTAAGTTTATCTAATTCTGACGATATATTTACAATGAATTATTCTTTATTTTCTCAAATTGAAGATAATTTAAAAAATTTAA
>JACCDO011069586.1_pt1 | contig 13766 bp, 19 predicted proteins | sample 7446101 | NCBI WGS metagenome assembly JACCDO01 (sample SAMN15323440, study PRJNA562643) | freshwater metagenome | isolation source: river surface water | place: USA:Blue River Watershed | collected 2017-08-16
AGGCATGGCGGGAATCGAACCCACGACTACCAGGTCCGGAATCTGGTACTCTATCCACTGAGTTACACACCTAAAATAGAATAATATAATGTCTTAAGATGAAAAATTATAAAGAATATGTATAAAAAGTCTCAAAAAAGACGCTATGTCCAATACAATAGTTAGATATTATCTTGGTAATACAACTACCCGAATTCGAGTTGAAAAAACTCTGTGGTTGACTATAAAAAACCTCCTTTAAAGTTCTAGATTGCCTTTTTCTTGTTAATTCAACTAATCCTAACTCTGAAAACTGAATAATTCGCGGGTTTTCTTGGTCTTGTTTTAAAAGTGAATCGAGATAAATCAATAATTGTAATTGATCCTCTTGCTTCTCCATATCAATAAAGTCAATAATAATAATACCTGATATATTTCTTAGTTTTATATGTCTTGCAATTTGTTTAGCAGCTTTTCGATTAATCAATATACCAGTTCTCCTAGGACTATTTAAATAATTAAATGATCCTGAATTCACATCAATAGTAGTTAAAGCTTCTGTTTTCTCAATTACAATATATCCACCACCTACCAAATTAATACGTGAATGAAGTAAATCAGAGATTATTAGATCCAAATTATAATCTCGAATAGAAAAATCATAACGTTTAAAGTATTTAATTGATAAACTGGATTTTTTTTTTTTCGCCCATCTAGTAATAAGAGAAGCAACTTTTTTGCTTCCTTTATGAGAATCAACAAGAATATGATTTATTTTATCAGTATAAAACTTTTGTAAAACTTTAGAAATGAAATTATCGTTTCCACTAATTAAAAAAGGAGGAGGTTTTAAATTAATATTTTTACAAATATTATCCCAGTCGTATAATAAGATATAAAAGTCTTGAATTACATTTTTTACATTAGTATTCAATGCTGTTTTATTTATTACAATACCGACAGATCTTGTTTTTAGTAAAGAAAATAAAGTTTTAAAATACAACATTTCTTCAGGGTTTCCAAAATCTTTACAGAATGTAATGCTCTCTTCAAAAGGTAATACATTTAAATATCGTCCTCTTAAAAAAATTTCTCCCGTTACAGTTGGGCCTTTATTACCAGTTGGGGCTTTTAATATCTGAACCAGTACAATAGAATTACAAATTAAATGCTGAGAAATATTGTTATTGTTGTGTTTTTTTCTTAAATGACCCAAGTTTTTTACATGAATAAAACCATTATTCTCTAGACAATCTAATTTTATAAAAGCAGCATTAATACTAGATAAAATTGTTTCCACAATTCCAATATAAATGTCTCCTATTTTATAGGTCCCTCTTTCAATAATTAAATCTGTAATGATTTTTTCATTATCATAAACAGAAGCTACGTTATTTTGTTCTGTTAGAACAATTGTTTTTATCATTGAAATAATTATATGTATTATCCATAAAAATATACTAAACTTATTTTTTATAATAACTCAATTAAAGAAAACAAAAAAGCATTTAAATATTGTTCTTACTGTAAGAACAATATTTAAATGCTTTTAGAATACGATAACTTTTTTAGTAATATATTTTACCACCACCCCATTTTTCTGAAGACAGCTTAGGTTGCAGTAATATGTGACCTGCTATATCAAACAAATCTTCATCACTTAAACTACGCATTTTAGGGAAAATATCAGCACTCTTAATACTAGGATGTAATTCAGCTATAGATTCTAATCCATCATAACTTGTTGGATTTTTCATGTAATCTATTAAAGCATTAACATTATCACGTGGAGGAGTTGCTAAACTTAGAGCGTCTGGCTCTAAACCAAGGTTAGGATTAGTCTTAGTAATACCGCCTACATGACATTGACCACAAGAGTTATTAAATAATCTTTTTCCTCTTTTAACTTGCTCTGTTGTTAAAACAACAGTCGTACCAGATGAGTCTAGAGGAATAGTTCTTGTTGTTTCATCTAAATCGATAGCGTTAACTATATTAGATGTAAAGATTGTGAATATTAAACCAACTACAAAAGTTAAAGAACCGATTTTTTTCACCATAAAATAATTAAAAATTATATAAAGTTTTTATGAAGTAAATTTATTAATTTCAACTTCTTTATTAAAAATAATTAGTAGTAACTATGATATTAGTTACTTAGACTCTTATAATTGTAGAATGAGAATCGTAAGGATTTAATTAAATAAAATTATCTTAATAATATCAAACAGTTTCCTATAGGTTTCCGAAATGTAGAACTATAAAAATCTACAACTAAAAATATCTTTAGATTGAAAATTTTTAATAGTTCTACATTTAAGAAGAATAACTTAATTACGTTTTAATCTATCAGATTGACTTACAAGAAATAAGGCCGTACCAATAGGTATAATCACAATAAATAATCCTGCTAATAAGCTATTAATAAAAGCTGATAAAGATGGAGTCATAATAATCTGATATATTTTTATTAGGTTAATACTTTCGTCTTCAATTTAGAATGACAATGATTTGGTATTAATTATCAATGTTACCATCTAACTTTTAAATAAACATATTAATGATAATTATTTTAATGACAAAAATAAAAATAGGAAACAGCAAAATTACCTGGATTACATTACTAACAAAGTATTTCTTTTGCTGTTATCTTCCGATCCTCGCAGATTTAAGAAAATTTGTCATATGTAACCAGGATTAATTCTAATATAACATCTTATAAAAAACCATGCAACTCTTTCTCTAGGAATTGAGTTTTATAATAACTTTATTCAATGTTACTATTAAGTGCTTTAATAAATTTTTACATTGGGAAATATAACATATCAGGGAAAAATCGATTTGCTTCAATAATTAATGAAGCAGTGAATGAAAGCCATACTGTTAATAAAACAGGAGCTGTTGATAAATATTTTAAGAAATTGGTATCCATAATGTTGCGTATAAATTACTTTATAAAAATTACTATCTAGGAGAAACTGTTATTTCATCAGCAGGAGCAATTAGTTTGCCGCTTGTAAACTCTTTAAAGGCAGAAAACGGCCATATAAATCCAGTTGATACAAAACCTAAAGCTACTGGTACGTCTATAATAATTTCTTTTTCAGTTGGTTTATCTGCTGTTCTAGCAAACTGAACATATGAACGACCTACCCAACCAATCCAACCAGCTACATATAAGAAAAATAAGCCTGGAATTACAAACTCGCCACTATGACTCCAACGACCATCAGCGATAAGATGTGGTAAACCATCCGTTCCGCACAATAATCCAGCTTTACCGTAGCGATCAAATCTGTTTTTAGTCTTATCAATTTGCTTTTGTAATGCTAAAGCTGGAGGAGTACCCGCTTCATACTTACTTAGACGAGTTTGAAGTTTTTTAACACTACCATCTAATCTACGAGCAAATTCTTTTGACTCCCCGCAAGGAGTTAGTCCTGCTACGTCAGCCTTAGCTAAAGAAGGGAAAGCTAAAAACGAACATAATAAAAGCGTTGAAACCCAGTTCTTCACGAAAAAATCTCCATTTCATATTTAATAGATATCTTATCATTTGTTTTGAGAATTGTTTAATATATGATTAAATTTAGATTATTACTTAATATATATACGACAAGGCTCTAGACATTCAAAAAATCGTATGGTATCTTTAATAATAACAAACGGGATGTAGCGCAGCTTGGTAGCGCGCCTGCCTTGGGAGCAGGATGTCGCAGGTTCAAATCCTGTCATCCCGATTATCTAACCCTTCTTTGTAATAATTGTAATCTACTTAAAGCAATTTCATTTTCCTTATCATAGGATAGAACAAATTTGTATGTTTCGAGAGCATCTAGAAAAGCTCCTTTCTTCTCATAGGCGTACCCGAGATTAGTCAAAGCTGTAGTATAATTAGATAAACTTTTAATAGCTTCATTGTAATAATAAATAGCTAAATCGTATTGATTGCTTTCTGAATAGGTAAAACCTACAGTATTATAAAGATTAGCTATTCCATCCTTATCATTTTTGTCCCACAACTGCAAAGCATAACGGAATTGTATTATAGCTTGGTCAAATAATTTTTTAGATAAATAAATTGTCCCTAATAAATAATAATCTTCTCCAGTAGCACTCTGAGATCGAACTTTAAGCTGCAATTCTGATAAAGCTTCCTCTATTTTTCTCTTTTGAAAAATTTGCTTGAATAAAAGTAATGTTAAAACAGTTAGAACCGCTAATAAAACAGTTAAATAAACTAAAGGTAATAAATTATCCATAATATTTTTGTAATTAAAGTTTCAAACTTTTATAGTATATCCAAAGTCATTCTTTTCAATCAGAGAAAGAAAAAAAGCTAAACTGAAAAAAAGTTGACAATGAAAAAAAACTCATATAAACTTCTTATAACTACCAGTTCATAGACAGAAGTTAGCCCCCATCGTCTAGAGGCCTAGGACATCTCCCTTTCACGGAGGTAACGGGGATTCGAATTCCCCTGGGGGTATTAGAAAAGAAGTTTAGCAAATTAATGCTAAACTTCTTTGTGTTTTTAATTGTTTTATAATATATATATTGTTTATTACTCCTTTTTTCCCTTCAAAGAGAATGTCTTTTTGTTTTTTATTGGGCTGCCCGGGATTCGAACCCGGAACTAATCGGTTAAAAGCCGAGTACTCTACCATTGAGTTAGCAGCCCTGTGAAAAATTTACTACAAGGATACAAATAACACACTTATTTAAGAAAGACAAGCATTCAAGATTAATTTTTTGAATTAATCAGAATAAGTATTTGTAAAAAAAAATTACATAATTAAAAGAAATGATAACTCTCAACATATACAAGCAATCTGCTATTTTTAGATAAAGATAGATGTTTTTAAAAAACAATAGATTTAGTTTTAAGTAGTTTTTTTCAAAATATAAGAAATAACCATAGAAAATATTACAATATAACCTATACTCTTACAATAATAGTCTAGAAATTAATTCGACAAAGTAAGTAAATTTCAATAATTTTATTCCATTTATACAGAGGTTATTAGAATGCCTAATCTACAAACAGTTGCACAATTATTTTCACTTTTCCTAATTATTACTGCAGGTCCTGCAATTATCGTATTAATTGCTCTAAGACGAGGGAATTTATAATATTTAAGAACTCATGACAGATTTATCAAGATAAATTTGTCATGAGTTCTTAAATATTATAAATTAGTATCCATAAGTATTTTTTCTTCTATTGTTTGTTCTATGCCAGCAAATTCATTTTCTGGTCTTAAAAATAGCATACAATGACATTCTTTTCTTTCCCTCATAGGAACACATGGACAGTTCCAGTATGCAGACGAAACTTCAGCTTGCTTATCATCATAATGTCTACAAGGACACAACGGAGCTCCATATTCCTCTTTATGTTTTGCAAGACCTTCTATAACAACAGCAGTGATGCTGAGATCAGAACAAAAAAAAGTATTTGTTCTTTTCGCGTAAGTTTCAGAAAATTTACGCATAGCTTGTAAACTAGTTGATAATTGTTTTTCCATTTTTTATCTGTAAATTCTAATTTTTTATAAAGTCTTTATTAACAAAAAGCTCTTTAGTTCTATTTTTTCATCTCTGTTTTAACCACTAAAACAATGGAAGAATATAATATTTATATAAATAAATAAATACTTTAGTTATTATAAAACTATTGGATTAAGAATATTATTAACACAAACTTATAAATTATGACAGCAGCATACTTACCATCTATTTTAGTACCTATTATTGGTCTTATTTTCCCAGGTTTTGTTATGGCTTTTGCGTTTATCTACATAGAACAGGATGAAGTAGCTTAACTTACGCAATATAAATCCCCTCTCTATTTTATTTTAAAAATAAAATAGAGAGGGGATTTATATTAAGCTCTACTCATTACGATTATAACGATGAGCCTACACCTGAATATGAACCATAAAAGAATAGTCCGACTACTGTTAAAGCAGCAGTCCCACCAACAGTTGCAATTAACCACAGAGGAATTCGACCTGTGCTAGCCATATGTTATATCTCCTAATTTGATAAACATTTCGAAAAATTAAAACACTAAAATAGAAAATTAATTAAAGAAATAACTAGAGAATAATACTGCGAGTACAAAAATTAGTAGTAATCCCCAAAATAAGGATGTACGATTTAACTCAACAGGTTGTTTGTTAGGGTTAGGACCGCTCATATTAATTTCTTATCGTTGAATAAATTGCATAGATGTTATAGCACCAAGAAAGAATACTGTAGGCACGGCAAGACCGTGAATAGCCAACCACCTGAAAGTAAAGATTGGATATGAAATCGGTTGTTTGATTTTACTCATGATACACTCCTCTTTATATTTATAGGCCTTTTGTTAAATCTTCCAACTCTTGTTTTGCACTGAATCTATCATTAACAAGAGGTACTTGTTGGCGCTCTTGCGTGAAATATTCATTTGGTCTAGGTGTACCAAAAATATCGTAAGCTAATCCAGTACTAACGAAAAGCCATCCAGCGACGAATAGAGCTGGAATCGTAATACTATGGATAATCCAGTATCTGATACTAGTGATTATATCAGAAAAGGGACGTTCTCCTGTTGAACCTCCTGACATATACATTACCTCCTAAAAAAGTAAATGAAAAAGGATAAATATCGTATTTAAACAGATTTTTAAGATAAGTTTATAAATACGATTTGATGTCTGTCTATAGTTTTTCACAATAGATTTAGACAGTAAAAAACTATATTCTTAATCAAGTATTTAACTTAAATTTATAATTACCTGACATAAACATTATACTGAACGTAAATTGTATTAACTTATTACAAGATAAATCAACACAATTCTATATGTATTATAAAGTATTATTTTTTAGTAAATCAGTTGTAATACAAACCGAAAACTAAAATAAGTTAGAATTTTATCTTAACTTATAGTAACTAAAAAAATCTGTAAAATAATAAATTAAAATAATTCTTTGATCTCTTAATTGTTATATTGATCTAAATTGAAAGCGGGCAGAGGGAATCGAACCCTCATCATTAGCTTGGAAGGCTAAGGTTTTACCACTAAACTATGCCCGCAATTAAGAACACTATATTGTGTTATATATATATTCTAATATAACATAAGACTACTGAATCTATCTACAGTTTTTATAAACCTTCTAGAGGAATATTTAAAAAATTAGCTAGTTCAACAGCTTCTTCTTCAATTTGAGACAATAGTAAAGGTTCACCAACTCTTGTTAGAGGAATTTGTCTTTGATCTTTAGTTTGCAAGTATATCTCTCTTTTTGGATTTAACCCCTCAGCTATACTTAATTTAATAGATTTAATCTCTTGTATCTTGTATTGTAATAAAATCTTTCTTCTTTTACCTGGAAAGCCTAATCGAAAAATTTGTACAGTACCCGTCTTCTTATCGTAATAATTAAAACCCCCACCAATATTTAAGCCGATATTTAAACCAAGAAATAAACTTAGTAAAATTCCAATTGTCCCGTAAAATGTCATTACTATTCCTTGTGGGATAAAGACAAGTGTTTCTGTATTAGCAAATGGAAGAAGTTGAATCCCTAAATAACTCGATACTCCTGCTAATAAAAAACCCATGCCACCAGAGAAAGAAATAATTGCCCATAAATAGTTACTAAAACGTCTAGACCCTAAAATTAAATCATATCTAGTTTGCATAATTATTAAACGTTGTAAAATACGTGTTCTTTTTTTCAATTAACGTTTAATTGATAAAGCTAATTTAGAACGATTACGAAACTTTATCAATTAAACCTTCCCAATTTAAATTAACTTGATCAGCGAAAGACCAAAGAATAAACCGGCAGCTAAACCAAAAGCACATGCTAGAAGGATAATGTAACCTATTAATATACTCATTTTATTTCAAGATGTTAAATAGTATTTTAGTATAAATAGTATATCGTATTAATTACCTAGATTATTCACTGTTACCAAATAATTTATGGATTTTTTTTACAAACCTTTTGTTACGAAGTAAAAAAATATCTAATGTAATGTATTATATAAAAACACAACACAATTATTTCAATCTTGAAATTTAGACAACTATGTCACAATTTATCAAACCATATAATGACGATCCCTTTGTAGGAAACTTAGCTACTCCTGTTAGTACATCCAGTTTTACTAAATCTTTACTTAGTAATTTACCTGCATATAGAGGTGGGTTATCCCCTTTACTTCGAGGTGTAGAAATTGGTTTAACACATGGTTATTTTTTAGTAGGCCCTTTTTATAAGTTGGGGCCTTTACGTAATTCTGATGTAGCTTTGTTATCAGGTTTCTTCTCAGCATTAGGATTAATTATTATCTTAGTTGCTTGTTTATCTATATACGGTGTAGTTTCTTTCGAAGAAACTGAAGCAAAAGATCAATTACAGACAGCAAAAGGTTGGAGACAATTTACTTCCGGTTGGCTTGTTGGCTCTGTTAGTGGTGCTAGTTTTGCTTATATTTTGATTAGTAATATTCCATTCTTACAAACATCTGGTATTAATCTGTTAAAGTAACCAGAGTGAATAATTATATGAAAAACAAGAGTAAAGTCTAATAGGCTTTACTCTTGTTTTTCATATAATTATTCATTCATATCTTTGTATGTAGCCACAGCAGAAGGGGAAACTTGATTTAAATATCTGAAAATCCAATATTTGAAAACCGTATCTAAAACTACTGGGAAGGTAGCAATAAATAGGAAAATTAGATCTCTGTTTTCTGGTAAACCAAAATGGCGCAGTCCATTTTCTAAAACAACTTCCCAGCCATGAGTTGAGTGGAAACCTACAAAAATATCAGTAAAAAGGATTATTAAAAAGGCTTTGGCTGTGTCACTTAAGCCATAAATTAACTCATTTACAAACGATTTAAGAACAGATATTTGGCGTCTGCCTGTTACGATTAAATATACAAATGTAACAAAAGCTAACACATCTGCCAGTAAATTTTTCATAGCATCTGTACTTTCTTGTACATAATATTGTGCTAATTCAACGGCTTTGTGTTTAATTTCTTTGTCTATTGATTCTTGAGATAAAGGAGGTGATTGTCCAATTAATATCTCAAAGTGAATCTTTTCTTCAAATCTTTGTAATTCACTAAAAGCTCTTTCTTCCTGAGATTCGTTTAGAAAGATATCGTTTTGATTATCATTCCAGAAATAATCTACGAACGGAGAAAAAACAAAACTTTTCGAAATTTGGTTAACGATCAAAGGAACTGTTATTAACAATAATAAATATTTTATTGAAGCAGCCGTTTGATATCTTGATACTCGGAACTCTTCTATGACTTCAGATTCTGAATTAGGATCTAATTCTTTTTTGAATTTTTCAAAAGTTTTTGTGATAGATCTAGGTATTGGTCCAGTTTTTTCAAAAGCAGATGGAGTAACATTATTTAAGCGCCAGTTTTTCATTTAAATTTAAGTTTTTTCTAACAAATTATAGCCAGTTATTTTCATCTATCTAATTTTGCAATGATTTCAATTATTTTATTAAACAACTTATAAAGGTTTAATCTAACAATACTTATGTTTATTTACAAATAATCTCTTGTTTCTATTGCACTGAATTTATTATAACAAATCTATTTCGATGTTATTAAACAAGAATATATATAATTTCTAGATTAATAACTAAAATACTAAAATTATTTATCTCACTTTTCTATTAAAATAGAAAAAATACAAATTTTTTAGATTTAGGAGCTCCCATTTTTATGTAGAAACTCCTAACTTTTGTGAACTTTTTAATAGATTACTCTAAATCTTTTCTGTTTGGGTTTCTAGATGCATCATTAGATAAGAAACCGAATGCAAAAAGAGATACGAAAAGAGTCACTGTAGTATAAACAACAATTTTTAATGTGAACATGGTTTCATCTCCAAAGAATATTTTTCTGCCTACTGAAAAGTAGCTTCTTATTTATTTAATTATATCTTTACTTTCTAATTAAAACTAATTAGAAAAATAAAAATTTCATGAAAACTTACTTCAATTTAATTGAATAGCTTTTTTATAAAGATCGTTCTTTTTCATCACTTAATTCTTTTAATCTTCTTAAAATCCTACCAAAATAGTCTTGCATGTAACTTTCAAGAGTTATTGTATCTTCTTTGTCAAAAGCGAATGTCTCATAGGTATTTTGCATTTCAGCAGTAAAATTGTTACCTGTAGCGAGTACTTCTGCAAAGGCGAGTCTTTCAGATATATTAACTCCCCATTCAAAGAAACCTGTGATCGTTTTTAATAAAATTAAAATTGCTAGGGGAATTTGAGTAATTTTTGCAGGTTGTCCTGATAATCTTTCGCAGAGTTGAATTATTTCTTTTGAATTCCAAGTTTTAATCCCCACTAACGGGAATTGTTTACATTCTGCTTCTTTTAAGGCTAAGCTTCTTAAAGCAAATTTAGCTACATCTGACGTATCTATATAGTTGATGTTTGTAGACTCACTTGTTATCCATATTGGTTGTTTTTCTAAAATAGGAATAGCGTATTGACTAATTAAGCCTTGAAAAAATCCCCCTAAATAAAATATTGTATAGTTGATGTCAGATTGTTTTAAATAGTCTTCAATTTTGAGTTTTAATTCAATTAAAGGTACTTTTGAATAACTCTTTCCATTTAATACTGAGAAGAAAACAAACCTTTTTATTCCAGCAATTTTAGCTGCTTCAATTAAAGCTATTTTCCCCTTTAAATCTATTACTTCAGCTTTATAAGTATCAGAAGGTCTGGCCGTAGAGGCATCGATTATTGCTGTTATGCTTTTAAGGCTAAGAGGTAGTGTTTCTGGTAGACTTAAATCCCCGTAAATTAATTCAGCTCCCCATTCTTTTAAGAAATAAGCTTTTCGTAAATTTCTAACTAAACATTTAACCGAATAACCTTCATCAATCGCTCTTCTAACGATTTGTCTGCCTAAAGTTCCTGTGGCTCCGATTATAAGTAAACTCATGTAATTGATTCTTTATGATGACTATTTTTATAAGAAGTTTATCAGATTATTTTAATTCCTAAAAAACTTAATTCTTCTTTGATTGAGTAGAAAGGGACTTGAACCCTTATGATTTAAACCGACACATTTTGAGTGTGTTGCGTCTACCATTCCGCCATCTACCCTATTTCATCTTGTTTCTTATTCTACTAGAGAAAATACTATACTGTTAGTAGAATTTAAAAACTGTTCATTTAATAATTAATTAATACGATTTTATTATTAGTTTTTTTATATTTCATTGCTAAATTGTTGTTAAAATATTGTCAAAAGTTAAATTGAGTTTATACATTATGGAAGAAATAACAAGACGTGTTACTAAAGAACAAGAACAATCGGATTTTAATGTAAAGAAATTAATTTCTCAACCTTATAAATATGGTTTCACTACAAATATAGAAAATGAAGAATTTCCAAGAGGTCTCAATGTAGACATCATCCGATTAATTTCAGAAAAAAAGAATGAACCTTCTTTTATGTTAGATTTTAGACTTCGTGCGTACTCTCAATGGTCTAAAATGGTTGCTCCTGAATGGGCTTGTGTGAAACACACAATTATTGATTATCAGGATATTATTTATTACTCAGCTCCTAAATCTAAGAAAAAATTAGAAAGTCTTGAAGAAGTAGATTCTGATATTCTAGATACCTTTGAAAAATTGGGTATCCCTCTAACGGAGCAAAAAAGGCTTGCGAATGTAGCGGTAGACGCTATTTTTGATAGTGTTTCTATAGGTACAACTTTCCGCGAAGAATTGTCAAAAGTAGGAGTTATATTTTGTCCAATTTCGGAAGCTTTGAAAAATTATCCAGATCTCGTGAAAAAATATTTAGGCAGTGTTGTTCCTATTGGTGATAATTATTTTGCGGCACTGAATTCAGCAGTTTTTAGTGAGGGTTCATTTTGTTACATACCTAAAGATGTAGTTTGCCCTCTAGAGTTATCGACATATTTTAGGATTAATAACCAAGAATCTGGGCAATTTGAACGTACATTGATAATAGCTGATACAAACAGCAAAGTTAGTTATTTAGAAGGTTGCACAGCTCCTCAATTTGATAAAAACCAATTGCACGCAGCTGTAGTAGAACTGATTGCTTTTGACAATGCTGAGATTAAATACTCTACAGTGCAAAATTGGTATTCTGGTGACTCAAATGGTTTAGGAGGGATTTATAATTTCGTTACTAAGCGAGGATTGTGCGCAGGAACAAACTCAAAAATTTCCTGGACTCAAGTTGAAACAGGTTCATCAATAACTTGGAAATATCCAAGTTGTATTTTAGTAGGTGATAATTCTAAAGGGGAATTTTATTCAGTGGCTCTTACCAACAATTATCAACAAGCTGATACTGGCACAAAGATGTTACACGTTGGTCGTAACACGAAAAGTAAGATTGTTTCTAAGGGAATATCTGCAGGGAATTCTAGAAATACATACAGAGGGCAAGTAAAAGTTAGTTCTAAAGCAGAAAATAGCATTAATTATTCTCAGTGCGATTCTATGCTTATTGGAGACAAATCACAAGCTAATACTTTCCCTTATATTCAAGTAAGAAATGCTACTAGCAAAGTAGAACACGAAGCTTCTACTTCTAAAATTGAGGAAGAACAACTTTTTTACTTTTTACAAAGAGGAATAAACCTAGAATCCGCCATTAGTTTACTTATTAGTGGATTTTGTAAGGATGTTTTTAGTGAATTACCAATGGAGTTTGCTTTAGAGGCGGATAAATTATTAAGTTTAAAGTTAGAAGGGAGTGTTGGCTAGTTATGATTTCTAATTCAAGTAAAGTTCTTTTACATATTCAAAATTTGGTTGCTACTGTTGGTACAACACAAATTATTAATGGTCTAAATTTATCGGTAAAAGAAGGAGAAATACATGCAATAATGGGGAAAAATGGTTCTGGAAAAAGTACTTTAGCTAAAATAATTGCAGGACATCCTTCTTATGTAGTAGAGTCCGGAGACATACTTTTTGAAGGTAATTCTGTTTTAGAAACCCCTCCCGAAGAAAGAGCTCAACAAGGTATTTTTCTGGGGTTTCAGTACCCTATAGAAATTCCCGGAGTTAGTAATGCTGATTTTTTGAGACTTTCTTTTAATTCCAGACGTAAATTCCAGAGTTTACCAGAACTAGAACCATTAGAGTTTTTCGAGTTTATAAATAAGAAGTTGAAAGTTGTTGGCATGGAACCAAGTTTCTTAAATAGAAATGTGAATGAGGGTTTTTCTGGTGGAGAAAAAAAACGGAATGAAATTTTACAAATGGCTGTTTTAGATACTAAAATAGCTATTTTGGATGAAACTGACTCTGGTCTTGACATTGACGCTTTAAAAACAGTAGCTAGCGGAATTAACAAACTGGCTACATCGTCTAATGCAATCATTCTAATAACGCATTACCAAAGACTATTAGATTACATTATTCCTGATTATGTGCATGTAATGCGTAATGGTGAGATAGTCAGAACAGGCGATAGCTCTTTGGCCAAAGAATTAGAGCTTAAAGGATATGATTGGATTAACTAAGTGTTTATGCTAGAAAGTGACTGAGAAATAAATGCTTTCGCATTTATTTCTCAGTCACTTTCTAGTATGTAAATGTTTTTACGTATTCTATTTCTTAAACTAAACTTTGTTTAACATCAGATATAGATTCTTTTAATAATCCTTCCGCTTCCGCGTTCAGTGTCTTAGTATCACGAATAATTTGTGAGAACTTAGGCTTAGAGTTCTTTA
>JACCDO010363664.1_pt1 | contig 13765 bp, 10 predicted proteins | sample 7446101 | NCBI WGS metagenome assembly JACCDO01 (sample SAMN15323440, study PRJNA562643) | freshwater metagenome | isolation source: river surface water | place: USA:Blue River Watershed | collected 2017-08-16
ATTTAAAAAGATATCGTATGTCAGTTTTAGAAATGAAAGTACCTAGTCCAGGAGAATCGATTTCAGAAGTAGAAATCGCAACTTGGTTGGTATCTGATGGTGATTACGTTGAAAAAGACCAAGCAATCGCTGAGGTTGATTCAGACAAAGCAACGTTAGAATTACCTGCTGAACAAAGTGGTGTAATTACGTTAAAAGCAGCAGAGGGCGATGTGGTCGCAGTTGGTCAAGTAGTATGTTTGATCGATACTTCAGCAGCAAGACCAGAAGGTAGTGCAGCTCCAGCGCCTGCAAAAGAAGAGAAAGTAGTTGAAGCAGAGGCTCCTAAAGCGGCTCCAGCTCCATCACCTAATCCTGTGAATGAAAAAACTTCGTATGCATCTGGAACACCATCAATTGCAGCAGCTAAAATTATGGCTGAGAACAATGTACCTGCGAATAAAGTAAGTGCAACAGGAAAAGATGGACGTATCACAAAACAAGATGTAATTGCAGCGATGTCTGCTGGTATCAGTGCTGATGCAGTTCAAGGATGGGGAGGTACACGTGAACAAAGTCGTGAGAAAATGTCGATGTTACGTCGTAAGATTGCAGAGCGTTTGGTTTCTGTTAAAAACGAAACAGCGATGTTGACTACGTTCAACGAAGTAGATATGAAACCAATTATGGATTTAAGAGCAAAATACAAAGATAGTTTTGCGAAATTCCACGAAGTGAATTTAGGTTTTATGTCTTTCTTTACAAAAGCCGTAACAGAAGCGTTAAATATATTCCCTGCAGTAAATGCACAAATTGATGGAAATGAAGTTGTTTTCCATAATTATGCAGATGTAGGTATTGCCGTTTCTTCACCAAAAGGATTAATGGTACCAGTGGTTCGTAATGCAGAACAAATGACTTTGGCAGAGATTGAACGTGAAATTAAGCGTTTAGCTATCAAAGCAAGAGATGGTAAAATTACACCAGATGATATGACTGGAGGAACATTTACAATCACGAATGGTGGTGTATTTGGTTCAATGTTATCAACTCCAATTATTAACCCACCACAATCTGCTATTTTAGGTATGCACAATATCGTTGAGCGTCCTGTAGCGATTAATGGAAAGGTAGAAATCCGTCCTATTATGTATGTAGCGCTTTCGTATGACCATAGAATCATCGATGGTAAGGAATCTGTAGGTTTCTTAGTGAAAGTAAAAGAGATGTTAGAAAATCCGGAAAGAATGATTTTTGGAGGTAAAGATCCACTACAAGTACTTTTAGGATTGTAACATTTCGACAAGTTTAATGTGACTATAAAGTGAGCCGTTGACTGAAAAGTTGATGGCTTTTTTTGTTTATATTTCAGTCTTTAATATGATTATTTTTTAATCTTTTTCGTTATCTTTAAGTTAAAACAAGGTAATGAACATATCAGAAATAACGATTCAACAACAGATTTTACTTTTAAGAGGAAAGCAAACATTACTTGATAGAGATTTAGCGAAAATTTATCAAGTCGATACAAAAGTTTTAAATCAAGCAGTAAAACGAAATATTAATCGATTTCCAGAAGATTTTCGTTTTCAATTAACCAAAGTAGAGATGAAAGAACTGGTCACAAATTGTGACCGGTTCCATTCGTTAAAACATAGTTTGAATTTACCATACGCTTTTACTGAACAGGGTGTCGCAATGTTATCAAGTGTTTTAAGAAGTGATATTGCAATTCAAGTGAGTGTTCAAATTATGCAGGCATTTGTATCAATGCGTCACTCGTTTTTAACGAATCAGGAAATTCATAGTAGAATTTCAAGTATTGAATTTAAACAACAATTTACCGATGAAAAGGTAAACCAACTTTTTAAAGCACTCGAAAAAAATGAACTTCCAAAATCCTTTGGAATATTTTATGATGGTGAAATATTTGACGCATATAAATTTGCTCTTCAATTGATAAAAAGTGCAAAACATTCTATTATTTTGATTGATAATTATGTTGATGAAAGTACTTTGACAATGCTTGCTAATAGAAGTGAAATGGTGAAAGCTACAGTGTTTACTTCCCAAATAAATGATAAGCTTCAATTAACGTTAGCAAAACACCATGAACAATATTCTCCAATTGAATTAAAACAATTAAAGAAAAGTCATGATCGATTTTTAATTATTGATGAGAATGAACTTTATCATTTAGGAGCTTCTTTAAAAGATTTGGGGAAAAAGTGGTTTGCATTTTCTAAAATGAATGACTTAATCTCTGAATTACTTGAAAGGTTAAGATCAATTTGATTGAAATTGTGTAAAATGATACGTTACCCCAAAAGTTGGGGCTTGTTTTTATTTCAGTCTTTATATATGAATATATTTTACAGTTAGAAGTAGAGAGTCTACATTAAAGATTATTAAGGAATAATAACCAATATATTATAAAACTAAAAAACCGCCAAATTAAATCAAGTGGCGGTTTTTTTTATGTCTTATTGAAGTACTTATGATTCGATTTTTTGAACTTGTATAGAAAGTTCCTCTAGTTGCTTATCATCCAGGGTAGAAGGAGCATCAATCATTACGTCTCTCCCTTTATTGTTTTTAGGAAAAGCAATATAGTCACGTATAGAATCAGAACCACCCATCGTTGCTACTAAACGGTCTAAACCGAAAGCAATACCACCGTGTGGAGGAGCCCCGAATTCAAAAGCTTTTAACAAGAAACCAAATTGTTTTTGTGCTTCTTCAGGTGTAAATCCTAATAATTCAAACATACGCTCTTGGATTGCTCTGTCGTGTATTCTTATGGATCCACCGCCTAATTCTACTCCGTTCATTGCAAGGTCATAAGCATTAGCTCTTACTTTTCCTGGCTCTGTATCTAATAAAGCGAAATCTTCCGGTTTTGGAGAGGTGAAAGGGTGATGCATAGCATGGTATCTTCCACTTTCTTCATCCCATTCTAATAGTGGAAAATCAACTACCCATAATGGTTTAAATACATTCGGATTACGTAATCCTAATTCGTTCCCCATATGTAGGCGTAATTCGTTCATTTGTTTGCGTGTCTTGTCCAAACCACCACACAATACTAATAACAAATCACCTGGTTGCATCTTTGCTCTTTGCGCCCATAATTTCAATTCATCAGGACCATAGAATTTATCAACGGATGATTTTAATGTACCATCATTATTGTATTTCAGGTAAATTAATCCGGTTGCACCAATTTGAGGTCTTTTTACCCAATCAGTTAAAGCATCTAATTGTTTACGAGTATATTCTGAACAGTCTTGCGCGTTGATTGCAATCACGGTTTCAGCATTGTCAAACACCGCAAATCCTTTGTTTTGAACTAAATCTGTTAAATAAACAAACTCTAAATCAAAACGAATATCTGGTTTGTCAGATCCATATCTTTCCATTGCTTCAGCATAAGTCATGCGAGGGAAATTACCTTCAAATTGAATCCCTCTTACCTCGCTAAACAAATGTTTTACTAATCCTTCGAATGTATTTAGAATATCTTCTTGTTCCACAAATGCCATTTCACAGTCGATTTGTGTAAACTCAGGCTGACGGTCAGCACGTAAATCTTCATCACGGAAACATTTTACGATTTGGTAATAACGGTCAAAACCAGAGACCATTAATAACTGCTTAAATGTTTGAGGTGATTGCGGTAAAGCATAAAATTCACCTGAATTCATACGGCTAGGAACGACATAATCACGAGCACCTTCAGGAGTAGATTTGATTAAATAAGGAGTTTCAACATCTAAGAAATCTTTGCTATCTAAGAATTTACGTGTTTCTAATGCGACACGATTTCTCAAACGTAATTTTTCTTGTACTGGATTTCTTCTTAAATCCAAATAACGAAATTGAGCTCTTAATTCTTCCCCTCCATCTGTTTCATCCTCAATGGTAAAAGGAGGAACAACAGAAGCATTTAATATGTTTAGTTGAGAAACTTTAATTTCGATTTCTCCCGTTGGAATATTTTTGTTTTTAGAAGAACGTTCGATTACAATTCCTTCCACTTGAATTACGAATTCACGACCTAATTTTCGAGCTTGCATACACAACGCTTCATTTTCTTCCATATTGAAAGCCAACTGTGTAATTCCATAACGATCTCTCAAATCAACGAAGGTCATTCCTCCTAAATCTCGCGAACGTTGAACCCAACCGGCTAATGTTACTGTTTGATTGCAATTTTCAAGGCGTAATTCGCCACAGGTATGTGATCTAAACATAATTCAAAATTTGAAAAACAAAGATAATCAAAAGAGATAGAAAATAAGGGTAAACCTATGATGCAAAAACTTTGTTACCTTTGTTTTTATGGATCAAACCCTTGGGAAAGAATATAAATTGTGTAGTCAGAAAATAATAGGAGCGATTTACGAAGATAAAAAAGTCGTGAAGCAATTTCCTTTACTGATTCATTATAAATTAATTCCTTTACCAGAGTCTGTTCCTTTTCAACTTGTTTTCTCTGCGCCCAAACGTACTTTTCGAAAAGCACATGATCGAAATAGAATAAAGCGATTGTTACGTGAAACGGTTCGAAAGAATAAGTTAATTTTAGAGACTTTTTTGAAAGAACATCAATGTCAGCTTGCATTATTTTTAGTTTATACAAATAAAGAAGAATTGCCTTATGATGTTCTTTTACGTAAAACAGAACAATTATTTCAAAAATTAATCGTTCAAATACAAAACGAAATTTAGATGAAAAATACGATGATTACCTTAACTAGAAAAGGTGTTTTAATTGCAACCATTTTATTTTCAAGCTGGTTTGGATTTTCACAATCGCATAATTTCGAACTTGTAAAAGGTTTGGAATTGATGGATTTAATCTATCAAAACTTAGATATGCATTTCGTGGATGAGCCAAAGCCAGGGAAATTATCAAAAGTAGCAATCGATGCCATGTTAAAGGAATTAGATCCTTATACAGTGTATTATCATGAGGCAAACATGGAGGATTACCGTATGATGACTACTGGTCAATATGGAGGTGTTGGAGCTTTGATTCGTAAAATGGGAGATTATATTTGTGTATCAGAACCTTATGAAGGGAATCCAGCGCAAAAATCAGGGTTAAAGGCAGGGGATAAAATTTTGGATATTGACGGTAAAAACATGGTGAAAAAACCTTCGGAGGAAGTTTCTCAAGCATTAAAAGGACCCAAGGGAACGACGATTCAGGTAAAAGTTTTACGTAATGATAAAGAACAACTTGTAATTCCTATCACTCGTGATGAGATCAAAATTCCTGATGTTCCTTATGCTGAAATTATCGGAAATGGAATAGGTTATATCAAACTAAATAGTTTTACCCAGACGGCTTCTGAGGAAGTAAAGAAAGCCTTTTTAGCTTTGAAAGCTAAAGGAATGAATCAATTGGTTTTCGATTTGCGTGACAATGGAGGAGGATTACTGATAGAAGCGGTTAAAATCGTTAATTTCTTTGTCCCTAGAGACAAGATTGTAGTTACTACAAAAGGTAGAATTAAAGATGAAAATCAAGTATATAAAACTCAAGTAGATCCACTTGATACTGAGATACCAATAGTTGTTTTGATCGATGAAGGTTCTGCATCTGCAAGTGAAATCGTTTCAGGTAGTTTACAAGATTTAGATCGTGCGGTAATTGTTGGACAAACTTCTTATGGAAAAGGATTGGTACAACGTACATTTGATTTAAAATATGGTTCAAAAATTAAATTAACGATTGCTAAATATTACACTCCATCGGGTAGATGTGTGCAGAAATTAGAGTATTACGATAAAAATGAAGATGAAAGACCTAAAGTGATTCCAGATTCGTTGATTCGAAAATTTAAAACAGTAAACGGAAGAGAAGTGATTGACGGTAGAGGTATCGAACCTGATATTAAAGTGAAAGAAAAAGAATTCAGTCGATTGACCGCTATGTTGGTAGGAAAGAATTTTATTTTCAATTATGCAACCGATTATTACAGCAAACACCCAACGATTTCTTCTGCGAGTACATTTAAATTATCAGATGCGGAGTACAATCAATTTAAAGAGTTGGTTATCAAAGATACATTTGATTATTCAACTGCAAGTGAGGAAGTATTGAAGAAAATGCGTAAAACAGCAGAAGATGAGGGGTACTTTGAAGATTCTAAGGCTGAATATGAAGCCCTATTTAAAAAAGTTACTCCTTCAAAACAAAGAGATTTAGAAAAATTCAATGCGGAAATTAAAGAATTGATTGAAAATGAGATAGTTTCAAGATATTATTATCAAAAAGGGCGTGCTGAGCATGCATTTAGAGATGATGCTTATGTGGACAAAGCCAAAGAAATTCTATTAAATAAGGTCACATACAATACTATTCTTAAAAAGTAGCCGTTTAGGAAATAAACCTTTTTTGTATGGTGTTACTTTCTGACAAATCGAAAACGATCGCTTTTTTAACAGGTATTGTTTTTTTATTTGTCGGACTGACATATAGCAAAGCGATTACTTCTCTAGCTACGGTTTATTTTATTGCTTTATTCTTAGTACAGGCTGATTTCACACATACTTTTTTATTTCTTAGAAAAAATAGGTCAAGTAAATTTTTTTTACTTTTTATAACATGGATGTTAATTAGTATCTGTTGGTCTGATAATAAATCTACAGGAATTCAACTTTTGGTATCGAATTTAAATCTCCTTCTTTGGCCAGTTTTAATGGTTTTGTTTTCGGAGCAAGTAAAACGTTTTCAAAAATATGTTTTTTCGTTATTTGCTTTGATCGTAACCTTGGTAGCCATCATACAATTTATTGTTTTTCAAAGTAAAGAAGGACAACTAGATGTTAGAGAAATGGCTTTACATGTTTCTCATATTCGTTTCGCATTAATGATTATCATTTCTTTTTTTATAAGCATCTATTTTGTTGTAAAAGAGCAAAAAAAGGCATATAAAATTTCATGGTTATTGATTTCTGTTTGGCTTTTATTTTACACCTACTATTCGCAAGTACTCTCCGGAATACTTGGTCTTTTAGGTGGGGGACTTGGACTAATTGTTTTTATTTTATTCAATAAATCTAATCATTTTCAAAAAGGAATAGCCATTCTCACACTTGTTATAGGAGTATTCTCAATCTATTGGTTATCAATAAATTTTACTAGTTTTGAAAATCAGTCTTTACCGCAAAAGTTAGAGACGTATACTCAATTAGGAAATAAATATGAACATAAATTACATTCTAAAATCACAGAAAATGGATCTTTTTTAGATTTGTATTATTGTGAAAAAGAAGTGGATAGTGTTTGGAGATTACGTTCAACGAAATCCCTTGAATCATTAAGTCCAAGAGGATTTCAGTACAAGTTTGTCTTGAAGAGATATATGACTTCTAAAGGATTAAGAAAAGACGCATATGGAGTTAGGGCATTAACAAACAATGATATTAAAAATATTGAAAATGGTATCCCAACAGTTGTCGAGCTACAAACCGGTTTTCAGGCAAGATACAATCAATTGAAATATGAGTTCTCTGGTAACTTAGACCCCAACGGTCATAGTATATTACAACGTTTAGAATTTTGGAAAGCAAGTAAATACATCATCAAAGATCATTGGGTTTTAGGGGTAGGTTTAGGAAGTAGCAAAGACACGTTTTTACAAACGTACAAAAAAATGAATTCGAAGTTACTAATTGAAAATCAATGGGAAAGTCATAATCAATTTTTAAGTGTTTGGGTTTCTTATGGAATCATCGGTTTAGTTCTTTTTTTATTATGGTTGTTTTCAATTTTTCAAAACATCGTACATACGCATTGGGTAAATCTTTCTATTTTTTTTGTTTTACTTTTTTCTTTTTTGGTTGAAGACACATTAAGTACTTTAACTGGAATGACTTTATTTGGCTTTTTTGCAGGTATTTTTCAAAATAAAATTTCCTTAAATCAAGACAGATGATTCGTTGTATATTACTTTTTCTGCTCTGCTTCTTGATTAACAAAGGCTCTTTTGGTCAGAGAGATAGTGTATTACAATTCAAAGACATTGTCATCAAGAAAAAGTCTAAGCGAGATTGGGGTAAAGAAATCATGCGAAGCGCTATAAATCGGCGTCAACTTATTGAGAAAAAGTACAATACTTTTGAAGTAGATATTTACAGTATTTCCAAAATTGACAAAGAGAAGAAAGATACACTAGAATCTATTTTTGTACGTGAATCTCAGATGGAGTGGAAGTCAAAAAGTTATTTCGAATTACGAAATGCTAAAGATGTATATCAGGTATATAATGACTATGGATCGTCAGGAAGAGTGGAGTTACATGGAGATCCGAACGTCGGCACATCAACAGATCTTTTTGGTGGAGGAAGAATTGCTCCTCGATTAGCTATCGAGGAAAACCCTTACATTTTTGTTAAAGGAATCAAAGAAGCGTTTTTTAACCTTTATCAAAACTACATCGATGCTGCTCACCTCTGCGCTAAGCCGATAGTATCACCTATTGCAGATAATGCTTTTTTATTCTATCGATTTGATTTAGTGCAAACCAATGTTGATCCGGTTTATGGAGTGGTCAATGAAATCAAGGTCACACCTATATTTGACTATGAGCCTTTGTTGAATGGAAGAATTTGGATTGAAGAAAACAATTCGGATGTGGTTCGTTTCAGTGGTTCGATTAATGGAAATTCGCTTTTATTTATCAAATCATTGACTCTTGATATAGAGTATAGTAAGTACAATGAATTGTTATTACCAAAAAAAATTAATTACGATTATACAACCGTTGATAATCGAAAAATGATTTTAGGGAATACTTCTGTTTATTTATCGAATTATCAATTTTCAGATATTCCTAAAAACACCACTTTTTGGAAAGAATCAAAAGTATTTGATTTGAAGTCTTCAGAAATTAATTTTCGTCCTGCAGAGTTAAAAGTGGAAGATGAAAAATTTGTTCGTTCGATGGATAGTATTCGTGCATATAAAAATTCAAAGGAGTACCTTGATAAAATAGACGATAGCATCAATAAAATTTATTTATTAGACGTTCTTTGGAATGGTGTTTCATTTAGAAATTCATTTACAAAACAACGTATTTGGTTTGGTGGATTGGTTTCGCAAGTTGTCCCTTTCGGAGTAGGAGGTTATCGCCATCGGTTAAATATATTTTACGATAAAGAATTTCAAAATGGTAATAAAATTACCTTACAACCTACGGTAGATTATGGATTTTACAACAAAGATTTAAAAGGCGAATTAGCTCTAGCCTACGATTTTGATCAATTAAAATTAAGACGTATTACTTTTTTAGCAGGTGATATTTACGATTTTGTGAATTCATTTCAAAACATTGCGGGCGCTTTTGGACCTTCGAATCGTGTTCGTAATCAAAAGATTGGATTTACTTACAGATCAGAATTGGTAAATGGATTGTTTGTTAAGTATTCATTCGATTTTTCGAATCGCATTTCTATTACCAATGTGCAATATCCAAACTGGGTAGATTATTTTGGTAAATTCTCAAAACCATTGCCTTTTGATGATTATAAAGTATCAATTTTAGGACTTGAAGTGGAATATCAACCTTACCAGAAATACATAATCAAAGATCAAAAGAAAATCTTGCTCGACTCAAAGTGGCCTTTGTTTGGCGTAAAATATTCCACAGGAGTTCCAACTTTGTTCGGAGGACAATCAAATTACGGTTACGTTGAAGCAAAAATAAGCCAACGGGCAAAATTAGTCGCCCTTGGTAATTACCAATTTCGCGTGATAGGCGGACAGTTTTTGTATAAAAAAGATTTAAGATTAATTGAACACAAGTATTTTAGAACCTCTGATATTTGGTTTTTATCGAATCCAGTAACATCAATGCAGATGTTGGATACCTTATTGAACACAACGAATTCATACATACAAGCAAATTTTATTCATCATTTTGAAGGATATTTTCTAAATAAAATTTGGCTATTAAATCGTTTAAAGTTAGAAGAAACCATAGGTACTGGATTTTTAACTTTACCCAAAAATAACTACGCTTTATTTGAAGTTTTTGCGGGTGTCGAACGTAAAGTTAAGATTTCTAAATATTTATGGAAATTTGGTTTGTTTTGGACGGCGAGTATTTCTTCTAATCGTTTAGGTGCCTCCCATTTGAAGATAGGAATTAATTTTTACGATACGTTTCACAAACAATGGTTATATTAGTTAAATTCGATTTTATTTTCTTTAAATGAGCACTTTAAAAATTATGGGTATTATCCCAGCCCGATATAATTCATCTCGCTTTCCTGGAAAACCTTTGATTGATTTGAAAGGTAAAACCATGATTCAACGTGTATATGAAGGAGTTCAAAAGTCGCAATTATTAACAGATGTGGTAGTGGCTACTGATGATGAACGTATTTATAATGAAGTGATTCGATTTGGGGGAAAGGTCGTGATGACAAGTAAAGATCATCCTTCAGGTACTGATCGATGTGGAGAAGTAAATAGATTGATGAGTGAAGTTGATGTAGTTATCAATATACAAGGTGATGAACCTTTGGTTGATTTTAGACAAATAGATCAACTTGCAGAAGTATTTTCAGATTCTACAGTCCAAATCGCAACTCTTGGGAATAAAGAAATTTCATTGGAAGACATTAATAATACGAATCGAATTAAAATCGTACTTGATCATCAAGAAAATGCACTTTATTTTTCACGTTCAGCAATTCCTAATTATGCGAATGCTGGAAGTGAACCTTTGAAAAATTACCCCTTCTTAAGACACATTGGTTTGTATGGTTATCGAGCAAGCACCTTACAAGAGTTAGTAAGACTGGATCCCACTCCTTTGGAAAAAACAGAATCTTTAGAACAATTACGTTGGTTATATTATGGCTATAAAATAAAAGTGGTTGAAACGAATATTGAAACTCCAAATATCGACGTACCAGCAGATGTGGAAAAGGTACTTTTGCATTTGTAACCTTTTTATCTCTTTTTCGTTAATGTTTATTTGATAACCTATCTATTTTTGGTTTAACTTTGCTATAATGACCCTTGAAAATCTGATATCTGAATTATTACTTCGACACAATTGCGTTGTAATACCTTCATTTGGAGGTTTTGTAGCGGGTCAAGTTCCAGCTCATTTCGATACTGAAAAAGGTGTTATTTTACCACCTCGAAAATCCCTTTTATTTAATAAACAGCTGATTAGTAATGATGGTTTATTAATTGCTACTTACGCAAAACACAATCATCTGAATTACGATGTAGCAGAGTTTTTTATTCGTGATACAGTTAAAAAGTGGCAAGATAAATTAGCAAAAGGAGAACGTGTTAGCATAGAAAATGTTGGGTTTTTATACCTTGATGCTGAAAAAAACATTGGTTTTGAGCAAGATCGATACAGCAATCTTTTGTTAGCATCGTATGGATTATCTAATGTACATTTTATTCCTGAAACTGATATTCAGTTTGTTGTGAATGAAAAAACAGGTCGTGTTAGTATCGATGAACCAAAAGAGGTAATAAACACACCGATAATTCCAATTGAACCTGTTAGAGAACCAATTCAAGAGGAAGTAATTGAAGAAGAGTTAGCACCAATCATTGAATTACACCCCAAAAAGAAGGCTTGGAAATACATTGCTGCTGCTGTCTTATTACCGATTGCTTTTTATAGTTATTGGATTCCTACGAAATCAGATGTATTACAATCAGGTTTAATCTCAATTCGAGATTTTAATCCTGCTTCTCCACAAAAACAAGGCAATTATAGACCTAAAACGATTGATTTTGTAATACCTAGAGTGGAACAATTAGAGTCTATAGAAAAATTGACTTCTACTTTGCCAGAGGAGGTAGATGTTTTTGCTTTTTATTATCAAAATGATATCATAATTCCAGTTCGTGTTCGAGAAGAAGTGAAAGAAGTTCCTGTTATAGAGCCTGTTAAACCACCCGTTTTAGCTATTCCTATCAAGAAGAATGCTTCTAAACCAAGTATTTCAGAAGCAAGAAATGAAGTGACTTCCTCTAACAAACATCTGATTGTAGGTTGTTTTTCAACAGTAGATAATGCGAATAAACTAGTTAGTAAGTTGAAATCTAAAGGTTTTGACGCCTATATTGTAGATGAGGTAAATGGCTTACACCGAGTAAGTGCTTTAAACTCCTCAAACGATAGTGCTTTATCTAGTACGACCAAGCGCTTGAACGCGATACAAATTTCTACTTGGATTCTTAAAAAGTAAATTTTCATTTTGTATATTTACAACTAAATTTTTAATCTTATTTCAGATTAAAAACCACTTAAAATGTTGTATAATAAATAAATAGAAATGAAAAAAATCTTATTGTCCGTAGGTTTAATTTGTTACACTTTTTCTTTTTTCGCACAGGATACTATTAAAAATTCTGAAAAAAGTAAATATCGTTTTACAAAAGTTGCTCATTTAGACGCGACACCTGTTCAAAATCAAGGCTATGCAGGTACTTGTTGGTCATTTTCAGGGTTATCTTTTTTCGAATCAGAATTGATTAGAATGGGGTACAAACCAACTGAAGTTCCAGTATTATCAGAAATGTATGTTGTAAGAAAAGCTTATGAAGAGAAAGCAGACAAATACATTCGTATGGACGGAAAAGCAAATTTTGGCCAAGGAGGTGGATTTGTGGATATACCGTATGTAATTAACAAATATGGTATTGTCCCTGAAGAAGCATACAAAGGATTAAACTACGGAAAAGAAAAACACGATCACAACGAATTATTTGCTGTTTTAGATGGTGCTGTTCAAGGTATGTTAAAGCATTCAAAAGAAACACAAGATCAACAACAGTCTACTGGAATCACAAAAACTTGGAAGTCAGCAATCGCTGGAATATTAGATGCTTATTTAGGTAAAGCACCTGAAAAATTTACTTACAAAGGGAAGGAATACACACCAAAATCGTTTGCTGAAAAATTAGGTTTCAATATGGATAACTATGTTTCCATTACTTCTTACATGAATGAACCTTTGTATAAGCCAACTCAATTGGCAATTCCAGATAACTGGTTGTGGGAGAGTTCTTACAATGTAAGTCTAGACGATTTATATTCAATTGCTGAACATGCTTTAAAAAATGGGTTTACGATTGCTTGGGGATCTGACGTTTCTGAAAAAGGATTCAGTTTCAGAGATGGTTTAGCGATTGTACCAGAAGATGAAGAGGCGATTGCGGTAAGTGGAAGAGACAATAAAAATTTCTCAGATGCAGGTGCAGATAAAAATTCAAATGCATTTTTGACTCCAATGAAAGAGAAAAAAATTACTCCTGAAATGCGTCAAGAGGCTTATGATACTAAGTTAACTACGGATGACCACGGAATGCATATTGTAGGTTTGTATAAAGATCAAAACGGATCTAATTACTTCTTGGTGAAGAATTCTTGGGGGAAAGATAGAAACTACCCAGAAGGTTATTTCTATGCATCAGAGTCATTTTTCAAGTATAAAACAATGAATTATTACTTGCATAAGGATGCTTTACCAAAAGACATTCGTAAGAAATTAAATTTATAATCAACTAAACACACGACTATGGAACGTTTAACTCCAGCTGAAGAGCAAGTGATGTTAAAGTTGTGGAAATTAGAAAAGGCAACGGTGAAAGACATCGTTGCCTTATATTTACATCCTCAACCCGCTTATAATACAACTTCTACAATTGTTCGTATTCTTGAAAAAAAGAAGTTTATCAAACATAAAGCGGTTGGAAGAGGTCACATTTATTTGCCAAAAATTTCGAAAGAAC
>JACCDO010276222.1_pt1 | contig 13763 bp, 6 predicted proteins | sample 7446101 | NCBI WGS metagenome assembly JACCDO01 (sample SAMN15323440, study PRJNA562643) | freshwater metagenome | isolation source: river surface water | place: USA:Blue River Watershed | collected 2017-08-16
ATAAATTCCCAGGCTTATGGTTCTAAATATGAAGGCCATTGAAATATTTTAAAATTTCAACTTTTTTTATATGATTAAGTATAAAAATAAATATATTGTTACAATTTATTAAGAGAATATATATATAAAAAATGCGTGATTTAGTAACAATAGGTAATAATCAGATAGAAAAACATAATAAATATGGTAATCAATATAAACCATATAGTGTATTTTGGGGTTTAGGTATAGAACAAGAGGTATATTTAGAATTTGAGAATAAACAATACATATCAGAACATGAATTTTTACACAATCATAAAAAAGAGAGATATAGTGTGGATTATTATTCAAATTATGATTTGGATATATTAACAGAAGCATTTGGAGAGATATTAAGATTATCAGGTTCAAAAATACTAGAGATACCTTTAATGTTAAATTCTCATAGTTTTACAAAGGCGGATAGATATGGAGAACATGAAACAATATATAGTACAAAACGTGAACCAAATAAAAAATTTTCAGGAAAGACATTAATAAAATATTTAGAGGAACAAGATAAATATTTTAATCAAGAAGACCCCACATGGATATTTGATGGTGATACGATAGAATTTATATCGGTAGATTTTTGCAATGCAAAATTATCTGAAATATTAAAAGAGGTTGAAATAAATAAGAGAATATTTATGGTAAAATTAAATAGATTGGTTGAAAAAAATAAAATATTTAGTGAATATGGTAAAATAAAGATAATGGGACAAAATCATGCATTTGGAAAATATTTAACAAATATGGATAATATAGGTATGTTTAATAATGGAACGATACATTTAAATATAACTTTACCAACAAAATTAAACGAAGATGCTAAAATTAAAAATAAAGAGAAATTTATTTCCAAACATAAAAATGCAATAAAATTAATTCAGTGGTTAGAGCCGATTATTATAGCTGTATATGGTTCACCAGACCCATTTGCTACATTAAAAGAATATTCAAATTCCAATAAATTTTCAAATTGTTCACAAAGAAATGCAGTATCTCGATACATAAGTATTGGAATATATGATACAGATACAATGGAACCGGGTAAAATTCTTACAAAGCCATTAGAATCAATCCCAATGAGTAAATTAGATTATTGGTGGTTTAATAGATTTCATAAATCAAGTGCATATGCAAAATTAGAAAATATAGGATTGGATATAAATTTTAACAAACATTGGAATCATGGGATTGAAATAAGATTTTTAGATTATATTGCTGATAAAAAATTAGTACAAGAATGTTTTGAATTTATAATATATTTGATGGATTTAAGTTTAGAATCTGAATTGGAATCCCATATATCCAATTTATTAAATCCAATATATGTGAAAGATTGGAATAATTTTGTTTACAATGTATTAGTAAATGGACGAGATTATAATTTAAGTAATAAAGAAAAGAAAATATATAATTTAATATTTTCAATAGAAATAAAAAAAGATAATATAGTTGATGTGTATTATGAAATTTTTTCACATTTAAAAAAAAAATTTAATAAAGAATTTATAGAAGTTAATAAAAAATCAAATTCTATAGGTATGGGTGTGGGTATGGGAATTCCACTAGGTTCTTTTTCAAAATTTGTATTAGATAATACTCAAATAGAACAAAAGCAAATGGAACAAATAGAACAAAAAGAAATATCGAATATAGAAAATAATAATCAAATAAATTTACAAATAGAAAATATAATTTTAGATGAACAGTCCAAAATAGATATAAAAAAAAATAATTGTTGTATTCAAATGTAAAAATAAAAATAAAAATTTTTTATAAATTTAATAAAAAAAGTTAAAATAGATAAGATAAAAAATAATTTCTAAAAAATATATTTTTTTAACAAATCCAAAATTAAATAAAAGATTAAAAGAGTATAAGCCGATAAGATTAAAAATAGTAAAACACGATAATGTTAAAAAATTATTAAATTTGACAATTTCAAAATTATTTTGGTTAGGATTAAAATTTTTAACAAAATTATCTTTGTTAGTATATATATATTCAAGTTGTTCTTGGATAACAACTAATTCTTTTATTTTATATTTTTGAATATTGATATAAACTCTAGATGGATATTCGAATTTATAAAAAAAGTCTTGTAATTTGAATTTTTCTCCAAATATTTTTTTAGGGATAGTATCATAAACAACGGTTAAATCGTATATGGTTCTTAAATTTTTATTTTTTTTTAATAATAACAATAGCCCAGTTAATCTAGGATACAGATGATATTTAAATTTGACTAAATTATTTTGTTTAACATAATTATTAGATTTAAGTCTAGTTTCGTGATTAAAACAAGTTCCTTCAGGAAACATATAAATCATATCATAATCATACTTTTGACCAATAACTTTATTATCAATATTAATATCTCTAATCAAATACAAATCATTAGACAACATAGAATGAATTCCAACACCTAAAAAAGCATTACCAACAAATTTTTTAGCAACATTAGCAAACTTATAAGATAAAGCCCTATACATATTTCTCATATTACCGAACAAATAGATTTGAAATAAATAATCAATTTCAGTAAAATGGTTTTGGATAAGAAAGATTTGTTTTTGTTCATCAAACATTTGTTTAACTAATTCATTAGAATTAACATAAACATCAATTTTAAGAAAATGTTTTAAAACAAAACTGATACTGAGATACAAGATATTTTTAAAAATAAATCCAGTATCTTTGTTTAATTTGTTTAATGCAAAAACTGGAGTCATTAAAAATAAAGCATTCAAAAGACTGAAAATATAAATATACAGTACTATAAATAAAAATATTATAGTTTTCATAATTTTTAATTATTATTCTTATTATTTAATATAGATAATAAAAAACTTTATATATAAAGTAAAGAAAAATAAAAAGTTTATAAAATAGAATTTAAAAAAGCAATACAATCATCATAATCAGTAAAAAATTCATTAATAATTTGTTTTTGATAATGAATTAATAAATCGAATGTTTTATCAATTTGAATAATTTTTCCGACCAATAGTTCGTTTAAATATATTTCTTGATTTAAATTATTTAAATTATTTAAATTATCATTATAATTTTTATTAATATTAATAATATTAAAGACAGGCTTGGTAATTTTATTATCATTATAGGTATAAATAATATTTTTATTAAATTTTTTAGTAATAAGATTATTGATATTAGATTTGATATTAGATTCATAGTCTTTGATAATAGTTAAATGAGATTCCAAACTTTTTTTAATATTTTCTTCTAATTTGATACATGAATATTTGACAATTTTAAATTCATCATAAAATTTTTCTAATTGTTGAATAAGTACATCAATATTTTTCTCAGACAAATTGATTTGTTTATTTTGGTTACAAAGTAAATTTTCTCCAATACTAGAAATAATAGATATAGAATATTCTATTTTTATCATAAGATTATATATAGAATCATCAATAGAATTATGTGTTATCATATATTTTTTGTTTGGAATAACTTTGTGCATAGAATAAGGTATATATATTATGTAATTAAAAGTTTTGTTAAAATAAAATGATTCAATTTCAAATCTTTTTTTTCCAACAATTCCAGAATTTAATGAAATTAAAATAGCTAAATTGATATTAGTAAATTTCATATCAAACTTTAATTTATCAATTTGTTCTTGGTCAACAGTTTTATTATAATTTTTAACTTCAACAATTATTTTAATTTTATTTGTAGTAGTTACTTGAATATCACCATGATGTGCAAATTTAGAAGTATTAACAATTTGAAAATCTGGGAATTTATCTTTCAAAATATCCAAAACAATATTTTCTCCACTTTGTCCTTTTGATGTTAATTTAGAATCAGTAATATTATTATCTGGTATATTTTGATTAAAATTAATTAAAACATTTGGATCTGTTTTAATAAAATTTTTAACCCAAGTATTATATCCTAAATTAAAAATATCATCGATAACAAATTCAATTAAATCAGGTGAAATATTACCTAATAATTTGAATTTATTTAAATCAATATTATAAATGTGATTATTATTTGACATATTATTTTAATTAAATCATATAATTTAATTATTAAATCAAATTTTATTATAGATAGTAAATAAGTACGGTATATGAATTATTATTAAGTTTAAAAATAGGGTCAGGAACAAATCCTAATTTACTATATAATCTAAAAGCATCTGATAATGTAGAAGAAATTAACATAATAAATTTTACATTAATACTTTGGATATAACTAATCATATTTAACATCATTTTACTTCCTAAACCATTACCACGATACTTTTTGATAATATAAAAATAACTAAGGAAGTAAACAAATCTTCCATCTCCAACATCTTTTAATTCCCCGACCATATAACCTACAATAGTTCCATCATCTGTTAAAAGCAACCAACCTAAAAATCCAGCAGATGAAAGAGTACTTGTAATATCTTCTATACTAAAATTAATATCAGGTTGATTTTGTAAATCCATAAAATTAACATAAATAATTTTAGCAAGTCTATCAATATTTTTAACTTGCTCAATTCTTTGTAATTTCATAAAAAATTTATATATTAGATTTATAAAAAATAATATAAATATCAACACATTTATATAAAAATATATTTAATATCAAACTAAAAATTATATTTTATTTTTTAGTTTTAGTTTTAGCTTTAGGTTCGAAATCCTGCGGATTGCCACCCTTGGTGGCGCCACGATGTGGCACAACGGAGTTGTTCGGTTCATCAGTTTGAACAGTTATTTTTGATTTAGTTTCCTTAACTTCCTTAACTTCCTTAACTTCCTTAACATCTTTTACATCTTTATCAGATTTAAGATTTTTAGTAGATTTATTAACTTTTTTAGTTTTATCTTTTTTATGTTCTTCAAGTTCTAGTAGTTCTTCAAAACTTGCATTCCATTTAGAATAAGATTTTTCTAATATTTCAAGTTCACTAATCCACAAGTCTTGAACAGTAGTATTAGTATATAATTCAAGTTCTTCAGCTTTTTCTTCAAATTCTTTAACAAATTCATCAATTTTTTCTTGAGTCAAAGAGAACAAAGGTAGATTAGTTAAATAATCATAAGATGGTTTACCATTTAAACTCATAGCTAATTCAGGATATTTGTGAGTAATAAGGTCTTGAATTATATCAGTTTTCTTTCTACGTTCAATAATAATCTTTTTTGCTAGAATATGTTCAATAAATCTCTTTCTATATTTGAGTAATAACATTTCATTTTCCAATACTTTAACATGATGATTTTTTCTCAATGTATATAGATTTAATCTTAATTCAATATAATCTTTAAGAATAAGATTAGCATTAGAATATTTTGTGATAACATTATTTTTGTACAAATGCATATTAGAAGTTTTGATAGGAGTAATTAACTTTAATCTTTTTTGTAGACTATTAGATTTGATTAATTTTTGTAATTCATTATTCTTAAAATAGACTTTGATATCAATTTTATAGTTTCCAGAATTATTTTCATAATCAGTAATTAATTCTTCTTTTTGGATTAAACTTGACAAAAAGTCAATATAATCTTGTGTCCAAGTTCCAATGGGCAATTCAGTAATATGAACACACATTTCACTTACAACAGTAACAATACCAGAAGAATTAAATGTATTATCATTAACTTTAATAATTTCTCCAATAAATCCACGAAACCAAGGAACCAGTTCATCTAATTTAGAAACTTCAGTTCCCTTAAGATATTTTTTGATATTAGAAATAATATTAAGTGGATTAAATGGAGGAATATTAGTACTAAAACCTGTTCCGATACCTTCAGACCCATTAACAAGAATCATAGGAATGATAGGATAATAAGTTTCAGGTTCAACAACATCTCCTTCTTCCACAGTATATTTAAGTACTGGTTCATCTTTATTAATAAATATTTGTCGAGTTAAATCAGCTAATTGTGTAAAAATATATCTTGCACTAGCAGCATCTTTTCCTCCCAAACGTCTAGAACCAAAGTTACCAAGAGGTTTGAGAAGATTAATATTATTAGACCCACAATAATCTTGAGCCATATTAACAATAGCGCCTTGTAAACTCATTTCACCATGATGATAACCAGTATGTTCGGAAATATAACCAGATAATTGGGCTACTTTAATTTCTTCATTATCCAACTTTCTTTTAAATGCACCATAAAGAATTTTACGTTGAGAAGGTTTTAATCCATCACAAATATTAGGGATAGAACGAGTATTATCTTCATGTGAAAAATGAATCAAGTCTTTATTAATAAATTCATCAAAAGTAACTTTCTTTTTATCATATTCAATAATTGAATCAGGATTAAACTTTCTAACCCATTCTTTTCTATCATTAGCTCTTTGTTTAGCAAAAGCCAGAGTTAATGCTTGATAAGCGGGTTCAGTTTTATCAAGGTCCATTTCAGATGTAGATTCATTCTCTGAATTGGTATCAGCATCTGAATCTTCAGGATTAGATTTTTTATTTTTAGTTTTAGTTTTTGACTTTTTATTTTTTGAATTATTAGATACTTCATCTGCATCAGAATCGGAATCAGAATCATCTGAAGTATTTTTGAGTAATTTACTTTGGTCTAAAGACCAAACATAATTAATAATTCTATTTTCAATATCAGTAAAAGATTCTTTTGCTTCCTTAGCAGTAGAAGTACCCAATCCCTTAAAATATTTAATTTGATAATTTTTATAAGCATCACCAACTTTTTCAGTCCATTTTTTATAATCAGTTAATGTATAAAATATTTCAGGATTTGCCTTTTTAGTATCAGATTTTTTATAAACCTTAATAATAGGGGTAGCAATAGATTGAACAAATCCTTCTATCTTTAATAAACTTGGCCAGAAGTAATGGAAGAAATTCATCAACAAACCCTTAATATGGGACCCATCAACGTCTTGGTCGGTCAATAAAATAATTCCACCATATCTAAGCTTTTTAGTATCCGTATAAACTTGATTTTGTTTTAAACCTAAAATTTGTTTCAAGTTCTTAATTTCTTCATTTCCGAGTAATTGTTTAGGACTAGCTTCTCGAACATTTAAAAGTTTACCTTTGAGAGGAAATACACCATATTTATCTCTTCCAATTAATTCTAACCCAGAGATAGCAAAAGATTTAGCCGAATCTCCCTCAGTTAAAATAAGTCTACATTCAGATGAACGTTTAGACCCAGCCAATCTAGCATCATCTAATTTAGTTAAATTCTTTAAATTAACATTCTTTTTACCATCAGACTTTTCTAATTCTGCTAATTGTTTAATAGATGCAATTTGAATAATTTCATCGACTAATCCAGTTTTACAGATTTTTTGAATAAATTTATCATCAAGTTCACATTTAACATTAAAGAGAGATGCTTTAGTAGTTAAAGTTTCTTTGGTTTGTGAACTAAATGAAGGGTCTTCAATAGTAGAATTAACAAACACAGTAATATTATCTTTAATTTGAGAAGGTTTAATTTTAAGATTTTTATTTTTTTCTAAAATATGCTGGGTTACTTTATCAACAATTTGGTTTACTATCATATTTAAATGAGTTCCGCCCATAAAAGTACTAATTTTATTAACAAATGACATGTGTTGAAATCCAGAATTATTATCATAAACTACACCAACAGACCATCTGGGATTAAATTCTTGATAAATAATATTAACATTTTCATCTTCAGGATAAAACATTCTAATATAGTCTTCAAAAGACTTGATATCTAGTAATTTGTCATTAAGATAAACTTTAACATTTTCATTTGTAGTACCAGCTAAATCATAAGCACGGCGTTTCATAAGTGCTGCCATATCTTCAGTTAATCTCTTTAAACCAAATCTTTTATAATCAGGTTTAAAAGTGATTTTAGTATAAGATTCTGCATTTTTAGATACATCGGTTAAAACAGGTTCAGTTTTATCATACATATTATTAGTAAATTTTTGATAATATTTCTTTTTTCTGATAGGGTCAACAATTTCAACTTCAAAACATTCAGAATAAATTGAACAAACTTTTGAACCTAGACCATTTTTGCCTCCAACAACCTTACCTTTTTGGTCATAATTACCGGAAGTAAGTAAATTACCAAAAATAAGTTCAGGAACATAAATATTATATTCTTTATGTAATTCAATGGGAATAGTTGAGCCATTATTTTGAACCGAGATAATTCCAGTATCCTCATCAATATTGATTTTAATTAAATTACATTTGGTATCCCTTACAGTATTATCAGCTGCATTAACAACAATTTCATCAAAGATTTTGTATAAACCTAAAACAACATTTTGGTCTTTGCGTACAATACGATTTTCATCTGAATCATACACAAATAAATTGATTAAATCATTTTGAACAGAACCAATATAAGTATCAGGAAGGTCTAAAATATGTTGATGTAAAGATTTTTTCTTATATTGTTCCTCAATACTTGGACCATTAGAACCAGAAGATTTTTTGGTTTTATCAGTTTTATCGGCTTTATCGGGTTCTGTAGTCTTTTTAGACATCCCAGTCTTTGATTCAGTTTTAGAACTCATAATTTTAATTAGAGAATGTATATTTAATAAATCTTTAAGTTATTTTTAATCAATGTTTTATAGTAATATTAATAGTAATATTAATAGTAATAATATGAAAAAATTTATAGATTAAAAATAATATTATTATATATATGTATAGTAATTAAGATGAATAATACGGAAGATTTAACTAGTAGAATAGATTTTATAGAAAGTCATATAGGTGGAAAAAATAATGATTCAACTGATACATTTAAAGAGCAGAAAGATTTGATAGATAAAAATACGACAGATTATGCGAGACTGATAGATTATTACAATAAATTAGAAAGAACAAAAAACGAGAATGACAATTACATTGAGAGACTAGATGTAAAATTAAATACAAATCCGTATAGATTGAATACACTACCAACAACATTGGATGGTGTAAATTATACAAATCCGATAATATTTCCTCAAGAGTATGATGAATATTTTGAATATTTAGGAAAGAAAGGTTTAGTAGGATTAAATACAAAAGTATTATTAAAAAAAAATTTTATAAATATAGATTCAGCAAATCGAGATACACAATCAACATTAACATTAGATAATTATTTAAAATTACAAGATAATTCATTAGTTTTTACAAATAATTCTAAAAAATTTAAAATTTTAATAAACAATGCTATAAAAAAATATGTTCCAGAACAAAAAATAACATTAAGAGGATTTGGATTTTATAAATTATTTTTCCAATCATTAAATTTATATTTTGAAGATGGAACTAATAAAGTAATTTTAGATATTAAACCAAATTTTTTAACAACAATACCTTATTATGATATATTAATAAATATAAGTGGGATTACTAATGGAATATCAACTAATTTTAAAAATATACCATTGGGAATATTAAATCAAACACACAAAATAGAAATATTTAATATAAATACAGATTATAGAATGGGATTTATTATACCATTAAAATTTTATACAAATAATGATTTAGTAAGCACATTAGTATCAAACTGTACTATTACATTTTATAATTTAGGTAATTATCCTATAAGTTTGTTGAATGCAAATACTCCTATTTCAGAATATAATTTAACACCATATCATATAATAGCAAATGTTGGACAAGATTATATAGAAGTAGAGTTAATAAACGAAATTTCACTAATTGATACAATAAACTTATTACCAGGATATTGGAAAGATAATAATTATTATACAGGTCAGAATATTGAAATAGCATCAATTATAGGTGTAAATGTAGGTTATCCTTCACCAAATGGTTTTACTATAAATTTTGAATCGACATTAAATAATGTTGCATTAATAAAAGTAATTAGTTCAGAAATACCAAATACTCAGAAAAATATTATTGGAAATACAATTGATATAAGAACATCAACTAGTTCTTCAAATACGATAGTAACTAAAACCAATAATAAATTTTATTGGGATAATTTATTGGATTCAACTACATATTCAATTATTATTCCTACAGGATATTATACATTTGTTCAATTACAAAATATAATGATTCAATTAATTAATAAAACTCCAAGAATATCAACACAACTAAATTTATATCCTTTTAATAATATGGAAATTATATTAGACGAATCATCAAATATATCCCAATTTAAATCATTTAATATATTTGATTTACCATTATGTTTACAATCTTATAATAAAATACCAAATGAATTGGATACTAATTCTAATAGATATTCAATAAAAATTACACATCCTGGTCATAATTTAAGAGTTGGCGATAAAATATATATTTCGAATAGCTTGGATTATTTTGTTATAAATAAAATATATATAAATAGTTCTGATGGACATTTAATAACTAATGTTATTAATGATAATTATTATGAAATAATATTAGAAAATATTAATGTAATTCCAGATGTTGGTGATACTTCTGGTGGATTATCTATTAAAATTAAAACACCAAATTCATTTAGATTAAGATTTGACTATCCAGATACATTTGGTTCAATTATAGGTTTTAGATATGTTGGTAATTCATCTTCTATAACAATTTATTCAAGTGAGACTCCTACCAATACACTTACAAATTTACTTCCTTATACATATGATGTTAGTAAAATTTTAATTGCAAACAATATTATTTCACCTCAAGAAGCTGTTTATGATTTTAATAGAAATACATATGATTATATATTGTTACAATGTACAAATTTTAACACAATATCTAATCCAAATGGATCACCATTTTTTTGTAAATTTTTAATGACAGGTCCCCCAAATACTGTTATGTTCAATACATTTGTTCAAACACCTACCTATATAAATCCACCAATTAGAACTTTGTCTAGTTTAGAATTTAAATTTATTTATCCAAATGGACAAGAAGTTAACTTTTATAATAAAAATTATTCATTGACTATTGAAGTAGATTCATTCAATAATACACCAGAAAATACAGGTATCAATACCTTTACTGCTAGATTATAATTCATATTAGATTTTTATTTTTTATTTTTTTTCTTTTAATAATTCAACAATTTCCAATAATAATGATATTTTTTTCATATTTGATAATAAATTTGTTAATTCCCCATATATATTTAATGCAATATTTTCTCCTATAGTTTTATAAAATTGTATCATTTTACTTAATTCTTCATTTGGACCCAAACCATTTGACATATTTAAAATAGCTCCAGGATTTAAATTACTATTATAATCACTTATTAATTTATTTATTAAAATATCTGTATTGTTTTGAATAGTATCAGGATTTTTAACTTTTAATTTTTCATATATTGAAGTCTTTAATAATTCATTAATATCTTCAAGAATAATTTGTTCTGTTGAATTATCTATTTTAATATTTTTGGTATTATTATCAAATGCAAAAAGTAATAATGAATTATATAGTTCTATACCTATTACATTAATCACATTAATTTTAACTATATTTAACATTGATTGAAAAACTGTATTGTATTCGATATCTTCATATTTATCAAAATCTTCAAATTCCGCATATAAATTATTAATTATATTTTTATAATATGAAGTCAATAATTTTAAGTTATCCTTCTCTTTTTCTTGTTCTATTAATTCGCTATAATCCAAACTAATTATTTGAAGTTGAGCATCTGATATTGATGGAATCAACGAATTAGATTCGTCTTTTACTTTTAGACTTGAATTTAATATTAAAAGCATTTGATAATAATCTTTATTAAATTTAGTAACCAAATCATTATATGCATCATAATCAATAGAACCCTGATTTATTAATTTATCATTTTGAATATCCGTTAAATTAATATTAATTTTAATATTACTATCCCCAGTAATACCTTCAAGAGAATCTATAGAATTTTGTGTTGAAGTTTTTTCATTTTCTTTTTCTTCAATAAATTTATCTATAGTTCCCATATCAATTAATTTGATAGTTGAAGAATCAGCTTTAATTTTTTTGAGTTGTTCAATTTTATTTTGTAAATTTTTTAACTTGGTTTTTAATGTTTCTAAACGTTCATCTTTAATTATAGCAACATTGCTGGTTTTTTCTATATGTTCACGTAATTTCTTTTCTGAATCTGAATTAAAAGTTTTAATTAATAAATTTTCGTCCTTAGGATTAATATTTAATAATGTATTTAATGCTATTTTATCTTCTAAAGTCCATTGTCCTAGGAAATTTAACATTTTAACCCAAATAAATTCATTAAACATATAAATAGAATTAAGAATTAAATTACTAACCAAGTCATTGGAATCATCTAAATTAACATTACCAGATTTTTCAGCATTAAAATTTATTTCATTTTGTAATACTTGACTATATAGTTTAATTCTTGATTCTAAATTTTTATAATACTCATCTTGAATTTCATTTTTTATTTTATAAATAATATATTGGGTTGAATTTTGGTCTCGAGAATTTAAAAATGTTTTAATTCCTGGGTCTAATTTTAATATTTGTTTTATTCCCTCGATATTATACTGGTCTATCATTTTGTTTAATATTGTATTACCATTTTTATCCGTCTCTCTTAAATTTAAATTTTGAAATATTTTATAAAATTTATCTAAAACTTTTGTATTTATACATTTATTTCCAATAACTCTTTTATTTTTACTTGGGATTACTAAATTATATTTATTCACATTTATATCAATTGATTGTATTGATTCAGTATCCATATTGGTCAAAAATATATTTGAAAATTTTGATTTTAAACTAGTATCAAGGCGTTTATCTGTAATTGTTTTCAAAGATGGTTTAATAATATCTTCAGGTAATATACCCATGTATTTACCAACAATTTCACGGGTTTGTATTAATATTTCCATTCCCATTGTCATATTAAGATAACTTTGGATTTGGGCTTTAATTAAATCTTCTTTAACTTTATCATTTGATTTAATATATTCTAATAATTTTGTATATTCTTCTTTTTTCTTTTTATCTTTTATTTGAGATTGCATACTAGAAAAAAATTCATCAATAACATCAGCTCCATAAGTAGTAATAAAGTAATTTGTAAATTCATTTGATAACAACTCTAATAATTCTTTTGTATTATTTAATGATATTACTGTAAAATCATTTCCATTTACTACCAACTCATTTGAATCCCAAAGAAATTTAACTAATTTTAAAGGTATTTTGTTATTAATTTTTGATTCAGATATTTTAGGATTAAATTTATATTTACTTTCAGGTATATTTTTAATATTTTGTATAATTTTATTTTCGTTCTCATTTGTTTTACTCATGTCAATATCTAAAAATAAATTATAACCATTTGAAAATTTATTGTTGCATAAAGTATCGAATGCACCTGAATTTTTAATAAATAATTTTTTATTTGTAATATTAAAATTATAAACTGGTACCTTATATGGTTTATCTATAGTTAATAATAAATTTATATCGGTTTTTAAATCAACATTAGTATTAGAGGGAATATTTCCATCAGCAACAAATAGTTTTGAACTATCTATAATACTTATCTCAATATCGGTTAAATTAGTGTAAACTTCATTATAATTGTTATCATAATATATAGGAAATAAATCAAGAGCTTTGGCTAGTGAGTATTTATCTAAGTTATTAAAATCAGGTCCATATTTTAATTTAAATTCATTTAATGAAGTAGGGAATTTATTAGGTAAAACAAATTTATTAAAAAATGTATTAGGAATATTTTGTGGTGTAGTTCCAT
>JACCDO010641630.1_pt1 | contig 13763 bp, 12 predicted proteins | sample 7446101 | NCBI WGS metagenome assembly JACCDO01 (sample SAMN15323440, study PRJNA562643) | freshwater metagenome | isolation source: river surface water | place: USA:Blue River Watershed | collected 2017-08-16
AGAGTTTCCCAGTCCCCCTGAGGAATCTTGCGGTTTTCGTCAAAAAGCTTGGTCGCGTATCTCCATTGAAGCGCTTCGAGAATCTGCTGCCGAGCCACACTGCTCGTTTTGCGTCCAATCACTTGACTAACCGCGCTTTTTCCAAAATGACCTTTTCCTTCTTGAACATCGCGGTCCAGGTCCTCGCACCGACTCAGTTCCAAACTGGCCAACTCCTGCTTCAGCGCCGAAGGCGTCATCATGAGCTCCGCAACTGGAGGTCCGCCCGTCTTATAATCGAGCTGCCGCGGGTGATAAGCTTCGAGCAAGAACACACCGCCCGCTTTGAGCCCCTCGGCACACTTCGCGTGAAGTGCTCCCCTCAACGCAGGGGGAACATGACACCACACGGAGACAATTCCATCCCAGCTCTGAGGCTCAATTTGAAAATCAGCCAAATCGGAATGAATCGTCTGCACTTGGACGCCGTACTGAGACGCAAGCTTTTGCAACTTACCGAGACCTACCGAGGATCCGTCCACAGCGGTCACTTGAAACCCCTGGCGCGCGAGAAAAACAGCATTCCGTCCTTCGCCTTCTGCAAGACAAAGCACTTTCCCTCCAGCTGGAATTTCCGAAACATGCGCCTTTAGAAAATCATTGGGCTCCGTTCCGTAGAAATACTCTTCCGCTGCGTATCGCTCGTCCCAAGGGTTTTGTGTCGTCATACTCAGCTCTCTTTGCCGGTCTCTTCGTGAGATTCCGATTCATGCTTTTTCGCAGCCAAAGGTCGCATTTGCGGAAACAAAATGACGTCGCGAATACTCGGGCTATCGGTCAACAACATGACCATTCGGTCGATCCCAATCCCCTGACCTGCAGTAGGAGGCATACCGTACTCCAGCGCAACACAGTAATCCTCATCCATGTCGCAGGCTTCTTCATTACCTGCATTTTTTGCAGCCACTTGGGCTTCAAAACGCGCCCGTTGATCGAGCGGATCGTTGAGCTCAGAGAACGCGTTGGCCATTTCACGTCCGTAAATGAACAGCTCAAAGCGATCGACCAAGAACGGATCGACTTCAGATTGGCGAGAGAGGGGCGATACATCCAATGGGTAGTGCGTGACAAAAGTAGGTTGAATCAGAAGCCCTTCAACTTCTTCGTCAAAGATCACCATGATCAAACCACCCGTGGTGTCTTTGGGGTCCATTTTGAGTCCGCGCGACTTGCCGTAACTCAAGAGCGCTTCGCGGTCGCGGAGTTTCTCGCGCGAGAACTGCTCGGAGAATCGAGAATACTTAAACACGGCATCCTCAACCCCGATGCGCTGCCATTTTCCGCCCAGCTCAATTGGCGTCCCTTGATAGCTAATGGTGGTCAACCCGAGAACCTGGGTTGCGACTTTCTGGAAAAGTTTTTCAGTGAAATCCATCAGGTCTTCGTAAGTCGCGTAAGCTTGATAGAACTCCAGCATCGTGAACTCAGGATTGTGCTTGATCGACATTCCTTCGTTTCGAAAGTTGCGGTTGATCTCAAAAACACGGTCAAATCCGCCCACAACCAAGCGCTTGAGGTAAAGCTCAGGAGCAATGCGAAGAAAAAGATCCAAATCCAGCGTGTTGTGATGGGTGATGAACGGACGAGCATTGGCGCCACCCGCCACTTGGTGCATCATCGGAGTTTCGACTTCCATAAAATCGTGCTCGACCAAGTAAGCACGAATCGCTTCGATGATTTTCGAGCGCTTGCGGAAAACGGCCCGGGACTCTTCGCTCGAAATCAAATCCAAATACCGTTGACGATACTTGGTCTCGATATCGCCAATCCCTGCATGCTTGTCGGGAAGTGGACGAAGGGACTTAGTCAAAACCACGAACTCCGAGCAATTGACAGAGAGCTCTCCCGTACGGGTTTTGAAGACTTTTCCTTTTCCGTAGACGATATCCCCAAGATCCGTCTCTTTGAAGCGCTCAAAGGCCTCTTCCCCCAAGCCATCTTTAGAAACGTAAATCTGGATCGGACCGGTTCGGTCTTTGATCGTCAGAAAGGCGGCTTTTCCCATCAAACGAAACGTCATTACTCGCCCTGCAACCGATGCAGAGTGTCCCGCTGCCTCAAGGTCTTCTTTTGAAGATTCCCCAAAGGACTTCAAGAGATCCGAGGCCAAATTGGCGGGAGAAAAACCATTCTTAAAGGGATTTTCACGGCGATCGCGAAGCGCCCCCAATTTTTGGTGACGAACTCGAACCTGCTCGGACATTTCTTCCAAATGAACGGACATCTTGATCTCCCTTTAAACGTGATGAACTGCGTCGCAATTTGCCGACTCAGCGGCCAATTGACAAGTTAGAAAATGACCTGAAGATCAGCCCCTTGCGTTAATCCAATCGAGCGGCTAGCAGAGAGAACCATGTCACATTCAACCACACCTCATTCAGCAAAGATCCTCGAGCTTACTCCTGAGCAAGTTCGAACCATGACCCTCGCCGAGAAAGACGCTTGGTGGCTCAAGAACGTCTATCGCGGCGACATGCCCCAACTGAACCTCCGGTCTGCCCTGACGGGCATGCTCCTTGGAGCCATTCTGAGCCTCACTAACCTCTACATCGGCATCAAGACCGGTTGGACTCTGGGCGTGGGGATCTCCTCGGTCATCCTTTCGTTTGCTCTCTTCCGACTCATGTCTCGGCTCAACATCGGCACGGAGATGTCCATCCTCGAAAACAATGCGATGCAGTCCATTGCGACGAGCGCAGGTTACATGACCGCACCTCTGATGGCTTCCATGCCGGCCTACATGATGGTCACGGGTAAAGTGGTTCCGATGTGGCAAACCTTTTGGTGGATTGTCGTTTTGTCGCTCTTGGGCGTACTCTTTGCCTTTCCTCTCAAGAAGCGCTTCATCAACGACGAGCAACTCCCTTTCCCTGAAGGCTACGCTGCCGGCGTGGTGCTTCAGAACCTTCACAGTGACGAAGGCGGCAAAGACGGAATGTTCAAAGCCAAGCTCCTTTTTGTGGGCATGGCGGTCTCCGCCTTACTGGAGACGATGCGAAACGAAGCCGTCATGACCGCAATGAAGCTTAAAGCACTGACTCTGCCCGAGCATTGGGATGGATGGATCTACAAGTTCTTCACTCCAGCAGTGGGCGGAATCCCCCTGAACGTGCTGACCGTTCAATGGGAAACTTCGATCGTCATGATGGGCACAGGCGCACTCATGAGCATGAAGACCGCCATGTCGATCTTGCTCGGTGGCTTCATCAACTACTTCCTTCTGGCTCCCTATCTGATTAATGCGGGCATCATTCCGGAAGCCAAATTCAAAGCCATCGCAATGTGGTCGCTTTGGTTCGGTGCCGCTTTGATGACGACCTCATCGCTGTACTCCTTTTTCTCGAAGCCTAAGATGATCTTGGAGGCTTTCCGAAAGCCCTTTGCAAAAAAGGCGGAAGCACAGAAGGACATTCTCGAAGACATCGAGCTGCCCATGTGGATTTTTGCAGTGGGCATCCCAGTCGTCGGGGCAATCACGGTGTGGATGGGACATGCGTGGTTTGACCTCGAATGGTGGTTGGGCTTGATTGCGATTCCACTCGTTTTCGTCTTCACTCTGATTGCGGTGACTGCAACCGGACTGACTGCGATCACTCCCGGTGGGGCTCTCGGAAAACTCACCCAGATCACCTATTCAATTCTGGCCCCTGGAAACGTGCCCACCAACTTGATGACTGCCGGGATCACTTCGGAAGTCTCCCTCAACGCCAGTAACTTGTTGATGGACATCAAGCCGGGCTACATGCTGGGCGGTAAGCCGAGACATCAAGCCATTGGTCACGTCCTGGGAATTTTTGCAGGGGGACTGGTTGCTGTGCCCGTCTTCTACCAAATCTTCGGTGGAGACATTTCGAAGTTTACCAGTGATGCGCTTCCTCTCCCCGGCGCTTCGATCTGGAAAGGGGTGGCAGAGGTCCTCACTCAAGGGCTTTCGGCGCTTCACCCGACTGCGCAAGCAGCAGCTCTGATCGGAGCGATTCTCGGAATCGTCCTCGAAGTGCTCAATCAAAAAACGGCAGGACGCTTCCCGATCACGGGAGTGGGCCTAGGTCTCGGCTTCGTGCTTCGCTTCTCAGATGCATGGCTCATGTCCGTTGGAACCTTGTTTTTCTGGCTTTGTGGCAAGAAATTCAAAGATCCTTCCAGCCTTGGAAATCGTGCGTTTGTAGCCAACCGTGAAACCCTTGCAGCAGGGGTGATCGCAGGGGGATCGATCATCGGGATCGTTTTGATCTTGATTGAGAGCATGGCAGGGCACTGATTCCGTAGCGAAGAATCTGAGTCTCAGAAACTGAAGAGGCGATTGCGACTCAAGTTGCGATCGCCTCTTTTTTTTTCACGTTCCCGTAACCCAAGGACACTCCAATTCGTTCCCTCAGTGAAGGCACTGCGAAATGAGTCGCAGCCATTATCCAATCACGGAGGAGACCTTGATGTTACAGCCTAAACTTCTACTCACTCTCGCCCTGAGTACTGCTCTGAGCTTTTCCGCCTGCCAGTCCTCAGACACGGCAAAACGACAGATTGAAAATGACTGGATCGACGACTCCACTCCTCCTACTTCTGAAACTCCTCTGGAGCCCAGCCAACCGATCGTTCCTCCCCCACCCTCACCCACGCCGTCACCCGACCCAGAACCCACGGTATCCCCAACCCCATTCCCCGTGGCGGACCTTTATTCGGGTCCGGAGTCCCTCGCACCTTTTGTCGAGAAATTTGTCCAAGACGCAAAGTCCCAGGGACTGGATCTCCTCGACGAGATGAAAAGCAATCGCGTCAGAATCCAGATTGGGAGCCTCGACTCCCTGGGGTCAGGCGTAATCGGCCTTTGCGAGACGGGATATGGAAGCCGGACCGTAACCCTGGATCCCGATTTCTGGAATGTCGTGTCGGATACGCAAAAGAGGCTCTTGATGCACCACGAGCTAGGACATTGCATTCTTTATCGTCCGCACCGCAGCACGTTTCTCACTACTGGAAGAGAGGCTTCAATCATGTACCCCATCATCCTTTCGAGTGCCACCTACGCGGCAAATGAGGAGTATTACCTCAATGAGTTGTTTACGTGGGAGGCTGCACAAGCTGCATCAGACACTCCCACGAACCACATCTGCGATCTCAACGACTTCCCGACTCCGTAGGCGCTGAGAGTGCAAGCTTGCGGTGGGATCTGTGAAGCAACGCTTTCACGGCTCCCACCGTCGAGCCAGTTTCACGCGCAATTCTCTCGAGACTCCAATTCCGAGCCAGCCGCAGCAGAAGAACCCGCCGCTGCTCGAAAGTGAGAGTTTGAATCGCCCTCAGAAAAGTCCCCTTCAGTCTTTCAAGCAGAAGGAGTCGTACTTCGGGACTAACCTCAGGGGATTCTTGCTCCCACACTTCATCGTCCCAGGATTCGATCGACGGAATTTTGGATTGCCTCCGGTATTCGTCGAGGCCCGAGTTCTTCGAAATACTCCAAACCCACGGAGCAAAGGGAACACCCCATCGATGAGACTCACGGAAACGAAAAATCTTCAGGAAAACCTCCTGAACCAAATCCTGAGCACTGGCGTGATCTTTCAATCGTGACAAAAAGTAAGCCTCAATCGGCTTTCGAAAGGTCTCATCGATCTTTCGAAAAACACGAGCACTTCCACTTTGAAACGCTCTCCACTCTCGAATGGACTCAAAGAACGGATCATTCTTTTCCAATTTTCAAATTCACTCTCTCCCCCCCAATCGGTTCAAGAAGAGCCCAAGCATAGTCCTGCCCGAATCCACACTGCAAGCGAGCGGCTACAATAACGCGTGGAACCGAAATTCGCCCCCAGATCTTTACGAATCTCAGAACTGAGGAGAAAGTAGAGCCATGACCCCTACGCATGGACCTCATTGCCGGAGCTATTATCAGCCAGAAGACCTCAAGCGCTTTGGAGAAATCGCGAAGCACAACTCACCGCTGGCAGAGAAGTTTTTTGACTACTACTCGGCGGTGTTTCAACCGGGGGCTTTGACTGCGCGAGAAAAATCCTTGATCGCACTTGCCGTCGCTCATGCCGTTCAGTGCCCTTATTGTATTGATGCTTACACTTCAGACTGCATGGAAAAAGGGGCTGACGAAACACAGATGATGGAGGCGATTCACGTGACTGCCGCCATTCGTGGAGGGGCAAGCCTCGTTCATGGCGTTCAGATGATGACTCAGGCGGAAAAGCTGGGTCTATGAGTCGCACCCCCTGCCTTCCGGTGTCCGAGCAACTGAGCCAACTCCGTCACGGAACATCCAAGATTAGAGCCCTTCCACGGTTTTCGGAAAAACTGGAACAGAGCGAACTAGGCGCTCTTCGCTCCACAGGGATTGAGATTCTTCAGATCAATGTGGGTAAACTCTGCAATCAGACCTGCTCTCACTGTCATGTGGACGCAGGTCCTACTCGGCGAGAGATCATGGACCGAGAGACATTTGAAGAGTGCTTGAGGATCCTGAAAGCTTCTCCACAGATTCGAACAGTCGATCTCACGGGCGGAGCGCCCGAGATGAACCCCCACTTTCGGTGGTTTGTGGCCGAAGCCCGAAAACTCGAAAAAGAAGTCCTCGTACGCTGCAATCTCACCATCCTCAGTGCCGGTCCTGCCTACGCGGACCTCCCCGAGTTTTTTGCCGAGCACCAAGTCGAAGTCGTCTCCAGTCTCCCCCATTACACTGCCAACTGGACCGATCGACAGCGCGGCAATCATGTTTTTGAAAAGTCCCTCACCGGACTAAAAAAGCTCAACGCATTGGGATACGGGACTAATCCCCAATTGAGACTCAATCTGGTGACCAATCCCGTGGGCGTATTTCTCCCCGGAGATCAACTTTCTCTGGAAGCGGACTTCAAGAGAGAGCTCCTCACTCGCCACCAAATCCATTTTAATCGCCTTTTTACCATCACCAACATGCCGATTTCTCGTTTCTTAGATGCACTTCTTCGAGCGGAAAAACTGGAGGATTACTTAGAGAAGCTCGTCCAAAGCTTTAATCCGACTGCCGCTTTAGGGGTCATGTGCAAAAATACACTCTCGGTTTCGTGGGACGGAAAACTCTTTGATTGTGATTTTAATCAAATGTTGGAGCTGCCGGTCCTGCCAAGTGAACATCGGACTGTCCAAACCTTTCAACTCGACAGCCTTCAACACCGACCGATAGCAGTCGATCAGCACTGTTATGGATGCACAGCAGGTGCAGGCTCAAGTTGCGGCGGAGCCACCACTTAAACTCGGACCAGCTCAACTAGGGTCTCAAAGTGCGACGTATGCGGAAAAAGATCAAAAATCTGAGCTCGCTTCAGCTGATAGTGAGACTGCAAGTTCCTCAGATCCTCGGATAAGCTTTGCCAAGAGCAACTCGAATAAATCACCCGTCTTGCATCGGAGTGCAAAAGCTGCGAAACGCCCTCCGCTCCCAGTCCTCTTCGGGGTGGGTTCACTAAAATCAAGTGCGGAGCTTCGGACTGGATTTTCTTTGAAACTTCAGTGGCATCTGCACATTCGAAGCGAAGGTGTGCGAGTCCCAACTCTTTTGCCATGCGCTGAGCCTGCTCCACTGCCTGAGAATTGATTTCAATTCCCAGCCAAGAGTCCGCAGCAGAACGGCCAAAAAAACTAAAGGCCCCTTGACCGCAATAAAGCTCCATCGCTCGCGCTGGTCTGCTTTCCGAAATCCATTGAGCAGCGGTCTCATAGAGGCGGACCGCAAGGGCCGAGTGAGTCTGAACAAAAGCCTGCGGAGCGAGCGAGAAATCGAGCGGTCCAAGACGATGACGGATCCATTTCTTTTCGGTGATAAAGATCTCTTCTTTTCCCTCTAAAAGAGCATGAGGAATGGGCTGGATGTTGGCAGTCACACATGTAACCTTGGGATGAGACTTTTGAAAATGAGGCAGCATTTTCACCAAGCGGGAAACACATTCACGCGACCGCAAAACAAAACGGAGATACAGTTCCTCGGAGTCCGGAGAATAAAAAAGGATGAAGCCCTTCAGTTCTCCTTTGCGCTCAGAAATCCGGTAAGGTGTGAGACGATAGTCTTGGATCCACTTTGGTAGAGAAGAAATGACCCCATTCAGTTCCGGATGATGAATCGGGCAGTCTAAAAGCTCCCTTCCATCGTCCAATTTGTCCTCACCCAATAGTCCAATCACGGGCTTTTCGAGCGAGCCACTGACCGAAAGCTTCGCTCGATTACGGAATCCCTTTAATTCTGAGGTAACAGAGGCTTCGAGTTTAAACGAAGCCTCCAAGGCCAATGCCGAACGGAGTAGCGCTTCTTTTCGGGCAAGCTGCTCCGAATAGGGAAACTCAATCCATTGGCAGGAGCGGCAGCGCGACTGATTGTAATGAGCGCAGAAAGAATTCATCGAGGTCGCCTCTTACTCGAAACAACCTCGAAAGAAAATCAAGAGCCACCGCGCTGGCATTTTCCAGCCAACTCCTCAGAGGTCTTCACCAGCTCGTCCAGAGTCTGCTTTGAACTTTTTCCTGCAGCTTTTGCTCTTTCAGCAACTTTGTAAAAAATTGCGGCCAAGATCTCATTCTCTTCGGGAGAGAGTTTCAACTTGTCCATTACCCGGAATGCTTTGTCGTACTTGGTCCGAAGCTCAACCAACGCCGCTGGTGGCACAAAGGTATCAAGAGTGGAGGAGCGAAGCGTACCCAGCGTCTCAGCCTTCAGAGAGGTGACGGATCCATCCGCTGTTCTCAAAGAGAGAGCCCCTTTGGAGTCTGCAATCAACTCACCGGTCAAACGCTGGTCCCCCACATTGACGGAGACTCGGTCCCCTGAAGCAAATCGCCGTGGAGTAGCCCCCGCGCCGGAATTGCCGGTTCCCACAAAAACAACCGACTCTCCTTTTGATGAGGTCGCAACTTTATATCCTTTCGAACGGGCGGCAGCTTCTGCTTCTGACACCGCTGCAGCATCAAAGCCCATCGATTTCAGATCAGCCGCACGGGATCCAGTCCGAGCACGATCGGCCGCAGCGACTGCCGACTCTGCTTTGGTGGCAACAGCGGAAGCCCCATCAGCGAGAATCTGAACGCCACCTTCCGCCATAGTCTGGGCAGCTCTCTGCAGTCGTCCCGCGATCGCTTTGAGCTCTGGGCCCATCTTCCCGCCAAACATTTTGGAGTCGAGTGTCGCCATCATTGTCTCGAGTGACTCACCAGACTTTCCAATCCCCTTCATGACTTCATCAAAGATTTTAAGAGACTCTCCCGACAGCGTCGAACGAAGCGACTTCAATTCGGCAACCAACGCACTCTCGGATGCACTCACCAGTGCTTTCCCAAGACGCTCCATAAAAGGTTCCATCACTCGTTTAAGCGTCTCTTTAGTGGTCCCTTTCAAACTACTAAAAAAAGGCCCACCATAGCTGAATGTTCCGTTGATCGCAGCTCCCACAGCGGTGAAAATCAGAGCTGATCCGAGCTCCTCATCACGCCGTCCTTTCAAATAGTCGATTCGTTTTTCACCGTGAATTTCTGGATGATCTTTCGCAATCTGCAGCGCTTCTTCGGCACGGAGGTAATAATCCCAGTTAAACCACATGTCCGTTGCCATGCCTGCAGCGAAACCTGCATGTTTATTCCCTTTCGCCAGCATGTCGACCAAGAAGTTGATCGGCACACTTGCAATGAGAGCAGGATACTGCGCAGCTTCGATTCCGAGCTTGGCTTGAGTTTCTGTACGATCAATCCACTTACAAACAGATGCGGCGGTCGCAATGGAGTCGTAGCCCATTTCGACCATCCCCACCATCGTGTCTCCCAGAACTTTGGGAGAAGCATAAGGAATGAATTCATCAAAGTTGTTTACGCGAAGCGCACAAATCTTATCCAACTCAGAGCGCTTCACATTTTTACCGGCAGACGCAGAGGTATTCTCATTCAAGGATGCAAATACACGAGCTGCTGCTTCCTCGCTCCCTAAACACCGACCGAGTCCTGCTTGGCCGAGCGCTTTTTGATCTCCAGATGAAAGACCTGCAAAATAGGCCATCGCAAGGCGTGACTTCATCGTTTGGAGAAAGGCTCGCTGTTCCCCCTCAGTCATGCCTCCCATCTGATGGCCCAAATTCCCTTTTTTATAATCGGCGGAGAAAACTCCATCGGTAAAGAAGCGACGAGTGGAGCTCCAAGCTTCGTCTGCCATCGTTCCAAGCATTGCAGCGCCAGACGCACTGCCCCCACTCATTTTGTAACCAGAAGCATCAATGGCTGCATCGACATCCGGGTTAAAGCAAAACGAAGGAAGCTTGGAATCGGACGGAAGGGCGTCTGCAAGACTGAGGAGAGGGTCCGTCGCGCTATCACTCGGTCCGCAAGCTTGCCGTTCTTCGAGGCGTTTTCGAGACTGCAACGCAATCTCGGCCTCCGTTTTCTTTGGCGTACTTGCAGCCACGGCACTGCCTTTTGCAGCGGATCCCGCGCTTGAAGAAGAGACAGTTCCACCGCACCATTTCGGCGATTTGGAGCAATCAAGCCCATACATTGGATACTGCTCCCAAATTCCATCAACAGGGTTTTGATCCACCGCTCGCTGGAGTTTGATCAAGCCCCCCATCGGGGCCCCCACTTTCGCAACGGTCGCAGCTTCAAACTTTTGGGCTTCACCCTTGAGCTTCTCCAAGTTTGCAGAGAGCTTTTGAACAGCGGCGGGATCACTACAAAGTGTGCGATCCTGTGTGGGTCTGACATCACATCCCCTTTTCACCTGCAGAAGATAGAGCTCTTCTTCCTGAATGGCCACCTTGGCAACCAAGGTCCGACACGTGCGCGACATAAAGGCATAGTCATTCAACTTGGGATCTCGGCCATATCCCAGTTGATCGATCCAAGTCGCATCTGGATTCGTCGCGGAAACCATCTTGAGAATTGAGGGGACTTCCCAGTGCGGGCGCCCGAGACCATCTTTGACTTGAAAAGCAGCTCGATACGCTTGCACCGAAGGACAAGGGGCGTATTCCTTCTCGTTGGCACTCACTGTTCCGAGGCTCGCAACCTGATAAAGCATCCCAGCTAAGCCCAAGGTCAGGTTCAACGCTTTGAAGTTTCCATTTAATTTAGATGTCAATCCCATGACTCTCCCCTTCGTTTCGGAGTGCAAAAAAATCCGCTCTTAGGAGTTTCGGAATTCTTGAGTGAAAACTTAAGCGCAGTCGAAAGTAGCAAACGAGACCTGTTTTTGAGACCCTAGGAGCACCATGCCGCACTGGAGCACTTCCGCCATCGCATCTTTATTTGTCCTTTCTTCTATCGTCTCGCAGGGTAAAGCGGACGTAAAGGCGCTTCCCTGTCAGAACAACGAGGTCAGAATCGCTCAGGAACTCCTTCTGCAAGTGATCTCGGGTGGAACGGATATTCAGCCCGCATCTAATCCGTGCCTCAACCCCAAAAACCCTGTGTACCGTTTGACGCGTGTCAATCACGCGAATCCTTCTGAGACTCCCGATCCACGAGAGGCCGCTCGCGTGACGGTGTCAGACCGAAGCAGAATTGTTCAGCTTCAAGCTCTTGGGCCCGACCATTGGGAAGCGAAGTTTGAGATTCAACCCGAAAATGCCCCACTCATTCGAGATCGATTTACGTTTCTCGTCCATCTTTCGCCCTTGCTCTCAAGAACACTCAAGTGCGGGGATATTGTCGACTTACCCACGCAGCGCTTCTTAAGGCCGAGTAAAAGTGAAGAGTGCCCAAAACTCCCGGAGCTTTCGCATTCTCTCCAAAAGCACTGAGCACTTCGATTCAAAATGACTGAGCGACGGAACGCAGCCTCAGGACTCGAGAAACTTCTTGAGACGCTCTTCAATAATCGCTTTGTTGATGGGCTTTTGAATGTAGGACTTCACGCCTAACTTCGTCGCTTCCATCAGATTCCCGGACTCTGTCTCGGCGGAGACCATCACCACAGGTACATCCTGGGCAATCCCCTCTTCTTTGAGTTTTCGGAGAAGTTGCTCGCCAGTCATCTCCGGCATCATCCAATCTAAAATAATGAGCTTCACGTCATGACCCGGGGTCTTCAGAATCTCATAGGCCTTTAGACCGTTGGTGGCCTCAGCAACATTCTCAAATCCCATATCCTTGAGAGTGCGCTTCAAAAGAGAGCGAGCCATCATCATGTCATCTACAATCAAAATTTTGTCGCTTTTGTTCATGGCGTATACCTGTTTTGATAGGACTTTCTTTAGTCTGCCATGGGTTTTTCAGAACGAGCCACTTCTTTTTTTGAATTCCCTGCTTTCAGCGCTGTTCGTGCCACGAGATTCCCCATCAACTTCATCAAGCGCCATTCAATATTCCGTTTGTATCGTTCCACATTAAAAAAGGTATCGATCCATCCAGCAAATCGGGTCTCGCATTGGAAATCGACCCATACATTCCGATCCGTGTCGGATGTCACTTCGAACAAAACAGAGAAAGAGGAAAGCACCAGATTGGATTGCGAGAGATCTAAGCGAAGACGCTTCACTTGACCGGATTCATCCCGTTCTAGCCCCCCTACCCGAAGTTGAACGCGATGGTTTTTACTCCCAAAGGGCCAGATCAAATCGACATCATAGAGAACATCGAATAACCCCTCAGCTGAAGTGGACGAGCCTTTTTCAGATCCCTCCAAAAAGTCCATGCCTTTTAGGAGTGCGATAAATTTCTGGGAATTTCCCTCGTCTCCATTGATCCCCAAAAGAGCCCAATCGCCATACTCTTTAAAAGAGAGAATCACGCTCGTCGCCACTTTCAAGTCGTCCACGGGTAATGCCACTCGCCCCACCGAACGATAGAGTGAGGCACTCGAATCGTGCGAAGTCACCACTTCATTTTGACTCGCCCAGACGGACGTCCCCGACACCGCTCCCAGGAGAATCCCCCCCAAGAGTACCCACTCTCTGACCACCCCTCACCCCCTCTGATTGATTCCCTCCCATCATCCCCTAAATTTCTTTTGATGAAAAAGAGAATCTCCGACCTTGTCGCCCGACACGATCGACAGAGCGAGCCTGCGGCCCTTTTTCGCCCAATTCCTCCGAAAAACGAACTTCATCTCCAACTTTCAAATCAGAGAATTGCTGACCGAGGACACTCCGCGCATGAAAGTACAACTCGCGTCCTTGTTCATCTCGCAGAAACCCGTATCCTTCTCCCTCATGAGAGTATGAGACCAACTCGGTGATCAGACCATGAGCCTGATCGGAGGTCACGAGAGTTTTCACATCCCGTCTCCGCTTTCTGGCGTATTGCTCGAGCACTCTCCGTGCTTCATCGAACGCATCATGAATGAGGACGTGAAGATCCCGGTGGGCGCCATGGAGATCAGGAGAGCGCGAAACCACCAGCTCCCTTCCCGGTACACGGAGATCTAATCGCACACGAAAGAGATTCCCTCTGCGATGATGACGGTGTGGAATTTCAACCGCGACTCGACAACTGATCAATTGGCCCGAGAAACGCTCCAACCACTCGACTCGATCCTGAATTTTTGCGCTTAAAGCAGCAGAAGGACTCATATCCCGAAAAACAATCTGAAGAGGTACTTGCATGCTGGACACCCTCCTGTGGTGCACCACCCCTCATATGGGTCGGTCGTCTTCGACCAACCCCTCTCCCTCCCGTTCCTGAAAGAATCGCTGCAATTCGCGTGCTGTATCAACGCACGGCTCTCACCCGTCGCCAGGCTTTTTCGATTTCAACCGCCCAAAAAACAA
>JACCDO010988425.1_pt1 | contig 13762 bp, 11 predicted proteins | sample 7446101 | NCBI WGS metagenome assembly JACCDO01 (sample SAMN15323440, study PRJNA562643) | freshwater metagenome | isolation source: river surface water | place: USA:Blue River Watershed | collected 2017-08-16
AACAATAACGACACCAACCATAACAACACCAACCATAACAACACCAACCGTAACGACGCCTACCATAACGACGCCAACCATAACAACGCCTACCATAACAACACCTACCGTAACGACGCCAACCGTAACGACGCCAACCGTAACGACGCCAACCGTAACGACACCAACCGTAACGACGCCTACAATAACAACACCAACCATAACAACACCAACCGTAACGACGCCAACCATTACATATCCAACTCCACCACCTGTACCATTACCGCCTACTATACCACCAAATCCAACTCCACCACCACAATCGTCGCCTACTATACCACCAAATCCAACTCCACCACCTGTACCATTACCGCCTACTATGCCACCAGTTCCAACGCCGATTCCACTACCGCCAACTAATCCATCACCACCAGTACCATCGCCACCAGTACCATCGCCACCAGGTAAATATTTTACTGAAATAATTGATTTTCTAAATTGACGTTATATTATTATTCCGCCTAGTCACTCCTACCAATCCAACTCCTCCTGTCAGTCCAACGTACCAACCCACCAGACTACCTACACCACAGCCATCGCCTGCTGCTTTATTTCCGACTATTAAACCGTCAGGTAAAATGATACACTTACTCATTGATTTCCCCCTGAACTATTACATTACATTCTATTTTTATTCTGCTTAGTCAAGCCTACCAATCCGACGTGTCAACCTACCAGAATACCTACACCACAGCCATCGACGACAGCGCCGACTGTTACACCGTCAGGTAAATGATATACTAACTCATTGATTACCTAAATTATTCACATATTACTATTATCATTCCCCTTAGCCAAGCCCACCAATCCAACGCACCAACCCACCAGGACGCCTACTCAGCCTAGGTAAGATTAGAGCATTACTCAACGATCATTTATCATATTAGAATCCTCATCCTCTATTTCTTTTTATCGTTAGTGCGACGCCGTCTACTACTGTACCGTCAATTGTGCCAACTGTAGCGCCAACTGTAGCGCCAACTGTAACGCCAACTGTAGCGCCAAGCTTTCCACTATCCTCACCTCCGTCTTCGTGTTCACCAACTACAACATACCCAACGTATACTACAAGCGTCGCATTGTATTTCCAAGTCACGCAAGTGGTTACTGGGATATCATCTGCTCAATACAAAAGTAACAAGAATAGCAACGATGCTGTCATGACAGAGACGATTGCGCAGATGATTGCATACGATGTCCGCAGCAGCGACGTGAGCGGTATTACTGTTGCCTCGGAGAGTGTCAGTGCATTCAGCGGCAACATGACCTCAGTGACATTGCACTACAGCGTCAACAAGAACTCCTACATATTCAATGATGCCGATCGAGCTGTATTTGCCTGTGTTACGGCGTTGAATGACTCAGTAAGCACTGGTGTATTTGATGACCAATTGCATGTCAACGGTGCCGCAAGTGGCAATAGTGAGATGCAGCGTGTGACTACTGTGTACATCATTGTCAGTACAGCGTCACCTACGTCCTCACCTACGTCGCAGCCGACCAAGGAAGATCTGGTCAACGCCAATATACTAGGTACTGCACTAGATGCACGTGTGGCCAGGAGCAAGATCCAGTACTACCTCGGCTCGTTTGTGGGATATTTCTTCGGCATTTTCATCCTGCTCTACCTCTTCTCCTTCACTAGGTCCGGGATAAGTATCGCCAGGCAGTTGTATGACTCGTCTTATCAGTCATACTCCAAGTATTGCAACGGTGAGACCGACATTGCACTCTTGAAAGATTTACAACAGAAGAATCTATTAGTTTCGAAAGTAATGGAATTAGAAGAGGAAATTAAGGTTATCGTAGGGTCTCGAAGCACTCCGAAGAGGGATATACAAGCAACCGACGAATCCGGTAGCAGTAAATTCAGTCTCTATGGCATCTCATTGAGTGACAAAATGTTAATCGACACTTTTGAAACGGCAGATGAGGACAAGTACTCGAAAGGGTATCGGGAGTACATGCAACAGAGGAGAACTCTATTGGGCTGCGCACCGTTGTTGTATCCTAACGGATACTCGGTGCGGGTTCCCTTCGTTGATCCGATTGAACTACCTCCTGGTCGGCTGGAGGACTTCATCTTGTACCTGTGCCACAACCATCCATTGTTCTCCTGCTTCTACTTCATGGACGGGTCAAAGCTAGGCGCACATGGCAATCGCATCTTGTACATCGGTAAGGATATTGTGGTGTTCGTGTTGTACCAGTTCTCCAACTTGGTGCTGCAGTACTACATGCTGGACGGGCACGGTCTCGGCTTGATGATCAACATCCTGCTCATCACTCCATCTGCAGTATTTGTTCGGCTAGTTCTCAAGTACTTATATGTTTGCCCGTTCACGGAGACCGTGGAGTTCCAACGAAAGTATGCGCAATATCAGTGGTTTATTATTTTCCTCGGTCGAGCTAGTATTGTGCCCATCATGTTCATCATGTCCAGCGCGTTGATCATCGCGTGCCTCTTTAGCAGCGACCGGCGCATCCCGCTAATCATTGTGAATTTCTTTGTCTTCGTCCAGTTTTATGGCATTATGCTGGCGATAGCGAAAGCCATGCTCTTGTTCGTGGACGGTTACTACTTCCGCGCATCACTCTTTGGCGCCATCGACGTGCTAAGCATTGGTGCGTTGTACAAAGAGCGTATTATGACCGAGGGGCTGGTTGCCGACGTAGATTACGCATTCCGCACCTATTGCCTACTCAATGGATGTGTTGTAATTGAAAAGATTTTGAACAAAGAAGATGCCATCAAGGCGAAGTGGATTGACTCAACATATGCAGTCGCTGATATCGAAATGACCAGCTCACCAGCCGTTGAGAAGCCTTCCATGCAGCAGCCAGCATTCGCTGACGAGGACGTCTCGTACAACATATACGATGTCGACGATGGTGGCGAGAAAGCGTCGCCTGATGGCAATATAAGTGCATCTAGAATCGGCATAATGGGCGTGGTCAAAGACATGTTTTTCAACAAGAATAAAAGTGTCTCAACGACTAATGCAGCATCCGACTCCAGTGATTCCAGTACAATAATCACCGAGAATCCGCTTCATGCCAAGGTAGCAGTGGACAAAGCAGATCAAGCGTGCCAGCAGGAATGCGCACTATCCGAAGAAGCGCATGAAGTGGTCGAAGAGAAGGACCAGCTTCAAGCGGACAGTATAGCAGTCATGGATAGCGCAAAATACACGGCGTTTCTGCACAAAGGCACAGTTAAAAACACGTTAAGTAATCCAAGAAGTGGCGCTCGCCCTACTTCCTAATATGATGATGAGATTGTTGGCCAACTCATCCACAGCCTGTTTATCATTGTGTACATGTAAACATTTGTTAATACCTAGCTATAATTATAGCACACGCTTCTGTTCACGGCGCCGGTACTTTTCTGAGAAAAAAAATCCAGACCTTGTTCATATGGGACGATCCGAGTGGTGAGACTATGCAAGTTTAGAGTCAGCTAGCCATGTATATGACGCTGGTAATGATGAGAATACATCAGTGAGAATGAAGGACACCAACAACGCCATGTTTCCGTGGTATATTCCCATTTTTGCCCGACTTTTCTCACTCTTCCTAGGTGTATTGGCAGACAAAGTTTTCGTGGATCACGCAGCAACTGACGTAGCATCGCTTCTTGGAAGTGATCAGACATCTTTATGGCCTTTGCTAGCACCATTCACGCGGTGGGATGCGGTTTACTATTTAAGCATTGCCAAATATGGGTATACAAGCGAGAGTCAATACGCCTTTTTCCCACTATTCCCTTACTGTATTCGCTTCATCGCGCATACTTTACAGCATATTAACAAAGGACTCTTCATGACGAGCCTCCTCGAGGATGATGATATCAACTACTATGTAATCGCTGGATTAATAGTAAGTAATGTTAGTTTCGTAATCTCTTCTTGGTTATTGTGGCAGATATTTTCAACCTCTAACAAAGCAATGAAGAACTTAATCATCTTGTTATTTAGTTTCAATCCTGCAAGTGTATTTTTTTCTACTGTTTATACAGAGTCGTTTTACTCATTGTTTACATTCTCGAATGTGCTGGTATTAGAAAAATATAATAATATTTATGCCAGCTTAGTGATCATCACTTTGAGTGCATTCGTCAGATCTAACGGACCGTTCAACGGCATCCTGCTGATACTGCATATACTGAGAGGGCAGCAGTTGCACCGCGTGTTGACGGTCCGGTTCATGGCTGGAGTCACTCTGTTGGTTTTATTTTTATACTTTTTATTACTTCACACGCACAATTTAGGAGCTGTTGATATATGCTCTAATAGCGCCGTTACTAGCTTGACCTGCAGCAGCCACCACTTCGCCTTCGACGGCAAGGTGTTCCATACTGCGTACCAGCTGATACAGTACAAGCATTGGGGGATCGGACTCTTCTCCTACTACCTAGTCAAGAATATTCCCAACTTCTTGCTGGCTGCACCCATGATAAGCATTTGTGCGTATATAATTCGCCGCAGTTACAAGAAGATTGCATCTAACGGCTACTTGCGACAGATACTGCAAGATTCGCATAGCTTCAACGTTATTTATATGACGGCATTAGTGGCCTTGATAGTGGCTTATGCGCACGTGCAGATCATCACGCGAGTAATTTGTTCATCGTGTCCCTATTTGTACTATGAAATCGCGTTGCTACTCACCCACCACAGAGAGCTCCAGGCCCCACTCATTAGTTACTTGGTGCTGTTCAATATCGCCGGGGCTGTTCTGCACGGCAATAACTATCCGTGGACGTGAAGACGAGTCTGCAGGTTAAGAATATTTTTAGCTCTTTTACATAATAATATTTGTTGAAAGTTAATTATTAGTGATAAAGATGTCCGTGCTAGCTGCCCTCTGATCGTACTATAATGTCTACATTTTATTCATTAAAAAATCTTCAGTCAAATAAATACTTCACAATTTCGATTAAACGCTGACTTTATTCTAGAAACAAACAAGAATTATATAAAATTTATTACTTATTTGCACCGTCAAACGGACTCCGTTTAAAACGGAGTACCGTCATCATGGCACGATTCGGCGAATCGGATTCGGATGAAGGTTACCTTTGGAAGGTATGGAATTTTTTTGGAAATCCGTACCAAATGGTAATGGAATTCTTAAATTTATAGATTCCGTTCTCGATTCATACTATAAATCACACTGAACTTCACCGTGTTCACTGCAGGTAACAGATCAATTACAAGTAATCGACGCATCTTGGTTGGGGAATGATTATGCTAACGTTACTCATCGCAATTTCCTTTTCTTTGCTATCAGTCCGAGCATATAGGGGTGAGAAGATGACTCAACGATCCAGTTATCCATCGTGTGATCAAGATGGTTCCAAAAATTTTATTAACTTTATTATAGAATGTCAAGAAGGCCACCATTACGGTGTTAATGTGTGCCAGATTAATACTAACAGATCATTAGATTACTTGCCATGTACAGCTTGTCCACCATTTTTGGTATCATATACATTATTACATTACACTGAAAATTATGATGACGGTAATACCTATGGTATGGTCGATGATACCAATGAGGGTGATTTATATTATTATTCTTGTTGGGATAACTACAGTGATGCGTTGTATGGAATCGTTATGAATACCACTGCATTCGCGACCTGTATTTCATTTTTGGCATTAATAATTATGTTTTCATTGCTTTCTACAAAGAAAGAGGAAATACCATTGTCTATTGCACTAACCGCTTTAATAGCATTACCTTGCATGGATTTTTTAACGGATTTATCATACTTTCTCACGCAATGTTTTTATAATGTAACAATATTCATTGCTTGCTTCATAATCATAATATTTCCATGGATACAATTCACATACAAACTTGTACTAATGAATGCCCACCCTACATTGCGACTAATAAAAATACCGAATTATTTATTTTTTAAAAATTATGATAACGTATTCAAGACTGTGTTCACGGGAATCGTATATTTTTTATTTCTCATAATAAATGGGCATATTTTCTTGTTTATTCTTGGCGGTTTCTTATATGCAACAAAGTTATTTACTATCACAAGGTAAGTAAGCACTCGATCAATCCTTCCCTGACTTCGCACTTATTTCTTACATACTTAATTACTTACTCACTCAAAACTCTCTAATTAACAAACTAATTTAACTTACTTATTGACAAAAGAGTTAGTAACTTCTGGTACTATTATTGGTTTGGCGATAGTAGAATGGAAAATAAAGAAATTGTTCTCGATAGTACACAATACAATTTATTAGTTTACGGAGAATTATTTTACGAGTCCATTCCTCAATTTTTAATTCAGCTTATCAACTCTCTTACTCTACAACAACGGGAAATTGTAGACTTCCCAGCAACATCCTATATATCAGTTGGAATCTCATTAATTGTTATAATCAGTGGCTTATACCGATTCATATATCTGAAATTGATAAGAAAAGTTGACATTTTAAAGTTGCCAACAGATCTAACATTGGGAGGTAATATTTTAAGCAATAAAGCGTACAAAACCTCTATGGATATAGAACTTAATAATAATTCTAGCCTGCCCAATATGGTAGCGGTGAATAGAGTTGAACCAAAAGAAGATAGACTGAACCCATTGGTAGCAGTTGAACCGCTAATAGATGAAAGGTTGAAACAATTAGAAATGAAAATAAGTAATGTTCAATTTGCAGTTCAAAGTGACACAAAAGGACTGTATGCTCGTATCGCTAACCTAGAAAGAGTTGTTGCACAATTCAGTAAAAATGAGGAAACAATCATACGTCTATAAGGACACTAAGTGCCAGAAGGAAAATATTTATATACACAGATAAATCATATACAAAGTCAAGTCGCGCTTAGAACAGATGCGCTGTTTCCGGATTCAACGTGCACTTGATCCACCACCATTCTGCGAACTGAAATTCTAGTTCAGATAATATTCCGTTACCATCCGAATCCGCCGCATCGAACATCTTCAACAGCTTCGCTTGCGCTTCATTCAAATGTTGTATATATAACCGTTTATTTTCATCCGCTTTCCTGATAAGCTCGTCTGTAACACCAACGCGACCCAAGAAGTCGTTGTATTTCGCCTCGACAATATCCTTCCTTTCTTGCGTGCGTAACCGCACCAATTCTTCCATTTCATCGCGGGAAATGCCACCATTTTGATCTTTATCATACAGAATAAAGTCCTCTTTGATCTGCTTCAACTCCGCCTCGGTGAGCGCCATCGACTCCTCACTCAGAGTTAGTTGACGGTATACTTTAGACTCTTGCAACTCACGCAATCTTTGTTCTTTACTCTTAAAGACTTCAGCACGAGTGTCTTCCATGATGACCTCGTAAGTAAGACCAGCTTTAAGTCGTGATGCATTGATAGCTTTTTCTCCTCCAACACGCGCACACTCTTCGAATACTACAGGTTGCGACAACCCTTTAGGCATGTCTTTTGGCTGCAAGGTGTGAGGTTGAAGGTATAATTCTTGCAATGTACCCGTTAATCCTAACGCTTGTTTTATCTCATATGGCCATATAAAGCAGCATCGTCGTCGCAACATCAGCGGGTTAGGGACGAGCAACGGACACAGCTTTTCCACACTCGAGTAAGGATCTGAGTAATAAATATAGATGGTGAAGTGACTCAAATCAATGAAGTTATGCTGGTTATCGTTGTGAATTTGCACATTTTGGTAGCGTTTCATGACGTCTAGAATGCCTGCGTCAGAGGAGAATATAGGGATTTCTTCAACTACAGAGCTGCCAATATTGAGCATGTATGACGGATCCAACTTACAAGTAACAAAACCGTTATACAAAGGCGAGTTCGTATCGGTAATCAAGACAGCTAATTTATCTAATAATTCTTGACGATAATTGAATCTATCCGCCTCCCTTTGCTGTATCACTTCTTCGTTGACTTCCTCGTTATCTTCAACGGTGGGATAGACGAAGATGTCGAACTCAACAGACGTTAACTCAGGGAATCCAATGGTTGGCTTGCAACCTAGTACCTCAACCATAGCGGTGTCGATACGCAATGCTTTGGCAATATCTGTCATGAACATTTGCTCGAACTGGCCGCGTTGGTGCGATGACGGAGGGATCGAGGCGATGTCTATGTCCAAGCGAACACAAGGAGATTTCTTTACTTGTACCATAAATGGTTTTTTTACACTACTTGCATCATCTTCAAATTCTTCTTCAATATATTTTTCTTCTTTAACAGGAGCATAAACAGGACTTTTTACTATGGTTGGTGCTACTGCTACTGAGCCACCAGATACTATACCTTTGTACTTATCTACAACACTTTCTGCGTCTTTAGATTGTGCAATAGACACATCGTCATCTACATAAGTTGTTTCTTGTTTCTTTTGCTCCTTCATTTCCTTATTATTCAAATATCTCATTCTTGTATTAGCTAACATGATTGCCTTCTCTAACGTTACTATCCAACAATTTAATGTCTCTGTTGAATCAGCACGAAATGAAGTTACTTTATTATCAGATGTTAATGTAAAATCTGTTCCACCAGATCGTAACACAGCAGCATTGATCAGACTGTAGATTACTCTTGGCTTTCTATCATCTGGGTGGTAATAGTACTCCAAAGTGTAGTTCAGACTATCTGGGATATCGGTAGGTAACTTAAAATATCTTTTTTGATATTTTCCTTTACTAAAAAAACTATTTTGAGTAGCTTTCTTACGTAAATAGCCACCACATTGATCACGTTCAACATCCCATACACGGATGTCGTCCTTCTTCAACCGAGGCATGATCGTCGCAGGCATTATTGAGCTACAATCTGCTGATTTTTACTACCTTCTGACTAGCAAATCTTCTGATTTTTACTACCTTCTGTCTAGCAAAACCGTCTCTTTCAGCAGGTACCGACATGGATGGCCGGAACTATTCTAGATAATTAACCGACTGTTATTGATGTTTAAGTTAACTTCTCTTGCACCTCGTTAAGTTGCCGGCAAAGCAGAATAGAGCTAGGAAGAGGCGGCGTGAACTGGACCTGGCTTGAGGTCGGGGAAGGCCGCATTTGTCTCGGCCCAAAAATTTCATTTTGTTGAAGTGGCAGGTTACGACTTGATTTTCAAGCCACATTTATAGCAAGATGCTTCGGATATTCTTAGTCGCTGCTTTCTTACATACATGCACTGTTAACGGCATTGTAAATGATAAGATCAAACATGTAATAGTATTAATGATGGAAAATCGTTCCTTCGATCACATGTTGGGATATTTGAAAACAGATAAAGATAACAGGATTAACGGCTTGGGGAGGGTAAATAAGCCACAACCCAGAGATATCAACGATCCGTCGAAAGGGTTTGTTCCTATCACAAGAAATGGTTATGACATTGCCCCGGATGATCCTTTACACGATTTTGATAACATAGCTGTTCAGATCAATTCAGATAAAATGAACGGTTTCGTGCATGATAGTATACTTAATGGTTTGAATGAAACGAACTCGGTGTCCATGTTTGACCACACCACAGCACCAATCATCAACCAGTTAGCAATGGAATACGCAGTTTTTGATAATTGGTTCTGCTCCATCCCTGGTCCTACTGATCCTAATCGTCAGTTTGCTATGTCTGGTACAAGTCTTGGTATAATTGAAAATTATAACGGCACATTGTATGAACAACAATCTTATTTCGACTATCTAACTGAAAATGGTAAAACTATTTCTGGTTATTTCCAAAATGATCTATGGATGTTGGGCACTTTTAAGGTACTAATTCACTCGCTTACTTAGTTACCAACTTACTCTTCTCACTTGCACTCAAGGACTTTTTAAAACCTGAAATTTTTAATAACATTCATGATTTGGACAGTCATTTTTATGACGACTTGAAGGCTGGTAATATCAATGAGTTTGTGTGGTTGCAGCCACGCATGACTACTACTATTACAGGCGAGATACCTACATGGCAACATCCCGATGCTAGTGTTTTAGAAGGTGAAAGACTTATAAAAAATATTTATGAGGCTATCAGGGCGTCACCTATTTGGGAGAGCACCTTGTTCATTATTACATACGACGAGCACGGTGGTTTCTACGACCACGTCGAGCCACCAGCTACCGTCGCTCCAGACGAGTATGTTGCAGAAAATGGATTTAAATTTGATAAATTAGGAGTGCGTATTCCTACTATAGCTATTTCTCCTTGGATAGACCGCAATACCGTCGTATCTAGCGCATTACCTAATGAGAAACCAAGTGAAACATCGCAATTTGACTCAACGTCTATACTAGCGACAACAAATATATTACTTGGCGTTACAGCACCTCCTTTGTCGAACCGAATGGGTTGGGCTAATACTTTCGCGTCATTAGTAGACCGCAAGACGATGCGTCATGACTGTCCAACGAAGTTAGCTGATTTACCTGAAGTGACACCAGAGATGCGTCTTCAGATGGCGAAAGAGCAGCGCGCAAAGCCTATTAATGAGCATATGAAATCGCAAATGTTATACTTTTGCCACCAAAATTATGCCGAGGATGTGGAGAACTGCCCAGGCATGAAGTTGAGCAACAACCAAGGCGAGTACTCGGACTGGATACGCGCAGAACATGATATTTTCCGAAGTAAATTGATGAAATCTATGTCCTCTTAAGCACATAGAGTTATTACACTGTAACTAATAGACGAGAATTTGTTCTGTCGACAGTCCAATCTGCGCAATCAAAGGCAAACCGCGCTGCCAGCTGCCTCTTTCCCTGTTCTTTCTGGTTCTGGTTATCCATATATTTTGCTTCTAAATCTTCTAAATATTTGGCTTGTTTGGATTCCATTCCAAACTGAAACTCTCATATACCCATCATTCTGAGAGGAGTTCCGGAAATTTAACGACTCGAAAAAATCGGAAGTCCCAGAAAGGTAACAGTAATAGCGAGTTTGGGCTCTCGTTGGATGATTTCACCTCCAAGTGCTGGTGCATTGCTCTAGATAGACGATGGAGGCATTAAAGGTATCATTTTTAGGTGTTTTGCGTGCTTCCTACGATGTTACAGTCGACTCGATTGTGTCTGTCGTGAGTATGATGCTGCGAGAAAAACGCTTTCAATCGCCACTTAGCCCGTCAGATTTCAATAAAATACTGACTGAAATATGTGTAAGCGCGCCTGATAATGGAAGAGATAAGGCTAAGATGATTGTATCATTGGTCGTACAGACATCTGTCACTAGTCAAAGGGATGGATTAATGGTAGTTAATAATGATAATCAACTAGTAGATAGATTTCTAGATTCATTATACAACGATTCTAGTAATAAAGATGATATTGCTCTCATAAAAAAGGCAAAACATCATATTGTTTCACTATTAAACCAAGACAAAACTACAGTAGGCGACGCTAATGACGACGAGGAACAACAGTATGATGACGACGACGAACAGCAGTATGATGACGACGGATTTGAACCCGAATCACCAAAAAGATTGAACGAAACCACAGGTAGTCTTGATCTACTTAATACACTAACTCACTCACTGTCTCACCCAATCATTTGTAGATAATGAAATAAGTAAGTACCTGAACATGTACGATGACGATGAGTTTCAGGAAGAGGATGAAGCATTGAATGACTCGAAGAAGGATAGAAAGACAGAAGTTACTCCCTCAAAACACGACGATGATGACTTAGACGACAAATTCAACAAATTATTAGAGATCACCACCAGTTCCATGCGACAGTCACTGAAATCACAAGGTATTTCTATTATCCCCTCACTGGAGATGCCAGCAACAGCTGCAGGTACACCGAAGAAGGAGCAGCGAATCGACGAAAATGACAGTCAAAACAGCTCTGTAAATGCAAACATTGAGGCCAAGTTTGAAGTTATTCGCATGGAAAGCATGAGTAGAAAGATAAGCAGCCCAATGACACCAGTCACCACAGATGTCAGCAGCAAGAGCATGAAGAGCAACATCGCCAGCACACCACTGCCAGCAGCAAACACTGATGCTCAGAGCAATGGCGAGGTTGCACCGCACACTCCAAGCAATTTAAAAATTTCTTTTACATCACCAACATTGGATGGGAACAGCGATATGCTTATGATAAAACGGGTGGAAACCGACGATAATTCAGCAGGGAAAAGCGGTAGCAACGGCGATCCGATCCCCAGTACAGCCCCGGCGCACCATGTCCACGAGGCAGCCCCGGTGCAACGTGTCCATGAGGCAGCCCCGGTGCAGCGTGTCCATGCCACAGCTCCAGTGCACCGTGTTCATGAGGCAGCTCCAGTGCACCGTGTTCATGAGGCAGCTCCGGTGAGCCACTCCCGTGATGTCCCGCTACCCAGTAACACGGAAGTCGAGGCATCCCCTAGTAAGCAACGATATAGTGTGTTCGCTACGAGACCCAATAACTTGCAACACACGCATGATTTTGCAGCTATGCTGCGACCTAACTCCTCTGGAGCTATGTATGGCGGGAAAAAAATGACTGATAAAAAATCGAAAACGGTTGATCAATCGCTGTATTTGCTACAGGAGCTAGTGCACGCCAAGGTCAAGGAAGCAAAGGAGCTCATTGGTTTTGGGGACAATTATTGGCGTGAGAAATTGTTTACGGAACTTGAAGATAATCTCGAAGGTATGACTATACTCACTCACTCACTCACTCACTCACTCACTCACTTCCTTTACTTCAAGCTTTGAAACTGAAGCATGAGAAGGATTTAGCAAGCATCAAAATACGGCATCAACTAGGCGGCTACGACTACAAGCCAAGAGTGGCTGACGCGGTGGACGAGATAAGTGACGTGCGATACAAGAACTTCCGATCCAAATTATTAGTCGAACAAAAAGAAGAAATTGAGCGAATGCGTGGGTCAATAGCAGTTCCTCTTGCCAAGTTGGATGACATCATCCTTCTCCAGACGGAGTCAATCGACACGTCGCTGTCGAAGGCCGACCTTGCGATGAGTCACTACGTGAAACTTGCGGAGTCACACAAAAATCGTATAAATCATCTCGCAATACTACGACTAAAATCCGCGAATGCAGCAGCACGCATAGCGCTGCAGGCTACGCTGAGGGTCATCGAAAACATATGCAAGAAGATACGCGCGAACTACAAGGGAGTAAGCACTCACAATGGACCAATACACACGAGTTTACCGTTGAGGACGCGGTTACGCTCAGCTTTGAACAAATGCGCATATCCTAAGTGTGTGGTTGGTGATCGACGCTTGCCAACGTTACCGGCGGAGGCTACAAATCCCCCCAAGTCGTTGAATTACAGTAGTTACCGGAGGCAACATACTCACAAACGTCGCCCTAAGTCAGCGCCTAGCGGCAACAATAATGCGTTTAGTAAGAAGAGCTACAAGATGGCACGACCCCAGTCTGCTACTGCTACTGCTATACACGCCAGACGACACAACAATCCTAATTTCGAGTTTTTAACGGATCAAAATAATCCAAATATGCTGACAAGTAGTCAAGTGTTGATGGGACTAACTCCTGCCGATGTCGGTGTTGAAGCTGCAAATGAGACTGCACCAAGAGCAGAAGAAGCAGGTGCAACGACCGACAATGAGTACCACTATGACGATGACTTCTATAGGGACGATGGCTTTATACAAGAAGAGAATTACGCCGATGATACCTTCGAGTACAACGATATGCTGCTGTATGACACCTTCGACTACGACAGCCAGATCGGGGACGCTCCTATTTTTGACG
>JACCDO010078017.1_pt1 | contig 13759 bp, 17 predicted proteins | sample 7446101 | NCBI WGS metagenome assembly JACCDO01 (sample SAMN15323440, study PRJNA562643) | freshwater metagenome | isolation source: river surface water | place: USA:Blue River Watershed | collected 2017-08-16
ATAAATATCTTCCATAGGAATACCAAATTTCTCTGCGACAATCTCTACAATTGTCACGTGAATGTCCGATACGTGCTTGAAAAGCATAAGTAACGAAGCACGAAGAACATCACTACTATTCTTGACCTGAAGTGGCTTCAATGTGCTGGTACCGTCAGACAAGATAACCTCTTCCTTGACAAGCTTGACGGGTTTCTTTGTGCGAGGCTTTTTCAAGACTTCTTTGGCAAGTTGTTTGACTTGAGTGTTATTCATGTTGTAATTGGATTGCTGGGGAAATATACCGTCTTAGGAAGGGTTCCTTGATTCAAATTTACCTAAACGTTTCTGACGTAAAAATAGTAGGCTGATGCTCTGTAAAGGTTCTGTGGAAGAAACAAATGGAAAGAGATCTTGTTGGTTACCCGCAGACCAATCTTCTCCTTTTTCTCTCTGTCGCCGATGCCATTTCCATAGAGTCACTGAACTCTTAGATACGTTTACAAGTAGTTACCAACAGGGAGTGCCGCACCCTCCCTTAGAAATCTATTTTAACAATCGTATGTTTCTCCAGGATCTTCTTCATCCTGCACGTGAACAAGCTCTTTTAAATGTATTGTCTTGTCTGTTTACACACAATAAAATTCAGATGGATTTACTTTGCCAAAAATTAAGTGTCTTTTCTGTCTTTCCCATACTCATCACCAAACGAATTCAGGCTCATCAACCAGGCCCTCGGTGTGCGATGTATCGGTCCTTTTTGCTCAATGAACAGATTTTTATATCGGATGTCTTTTGCTGGAAATGCTATTCTTGTATAGCTTGGTTATTAAGACAACGTAACAGACGTTTGATTGATAAATATACAAAAAATTTTTGGTATATTTCTCGTCTGACCTTTACACAATTTTCAGAAGTAGGACCTCCTACCTTTGCGGATTTATTTGTTTCTCTTTATTTACTAAAGAAAGAGCATTATTTGCGGATACTATCGGATCATATGTTTCATCACTTTCCCTTGGAAGACTATAAAAGTTTCTTAGTGTTGTTTTTTCAACAACCTGCGGTTATAGATCTTTTTTTTGGACCAAAGAGAAATGAATTCTTACCTCTTCCTCTTCAAGAGAAAGAGGTTGTAAAGGATTTTGAAAAAAAAATTAAGTTGGGTATTAAACGGAGAAGTCATATTTTTAAAGAAGAATTAGTGATGCGAACTTGGCATCCGAGTCGTCTGTTTACGTGGTGTTTGGATATAGAGGATTTGAAGGATTTTTCTCAGATGGAGGATTGAAGTTCCTGCAGTATTTTATTTTGGACGTGCTGACAGAAAAGGCTGGCGTCAATATTTTTCTTGAGTTCGCACATCTCTTCAAAGGTGAACCAACCCGCATCATCTATTTCGCAAGTATCTTGGGGAAAGGTTCTATACTCTTCAGGCACTTGATAAATATAGTATTCACCTGCCTTGTATTTCTTACAGGCGATGTAGTCTTTATGAATGGCGATGCCTGTTTCTTCTTTGAGCTCACGGAGAGCACAATCTAGGGAAGTTTTGTCATATTTTTCACGGTGGCCTTTGGGGAAAGACCAAATTTGTCCCTGGCGTCCTTTTACAAGCAGTATTTTGTTACTAGGACTTATACAGATACAGCCATACACTTTGTGTTCTGGCGGTTTGTAAGAATTAAACGCAGAGGGGAAGTTTATTAAGCGCATTTGGAAACGAGTAAAGCGTGGGAAAGTGTACCGTTCGTTAGGGCATTCGCGATTTCAATTTTGAATTGGTAAGGTTGGTCTAAACTAATCTTTCCAAGACTAAGCAAATGCGATACTGGGTAGCAGGTCATTTGACAGGTGGCTTAGGTAACCGTTTATTTCAGCACGCCGCCGCCATGGGATTAGCCGAAAAATATGGTCACGAGGTTGTGTTTTCTCTTCCCCATATGGGTCCTACGAATCACGGGCCGTTTGGTAATATATTTCTTTTGTTTCCTTCCCTCCGTATACTATCGGAAGAAGAACCCAGCATTTCTCTTCCTGAGCCCCAAGGAAATGTCTTCACATATACACCCTTTCAAGAGGAACGTATTGCTGCTAATCTGGTAGTAGACGGTTGGCGTCAAACAGCCAGATATTTTCCCTATAGAGGTGTTCACGCAGCCCTGGAACAAGCGATTTCTCTTGAAAGACAGCAGTTTCTGTTAGACAAATACAAACTCCAGACTACGCGTCAGACAACTGCGTTTCTTCATATTCGTCTAGGGGACTACAAAATTTTACCTCATCATCAGATTGATATTGGTTCCTATATTCTGAATGCGAGCAAACAGTTTCCATTGGGCACATCTTTTTTGGTGTTTTCCGATGAAGCCAAGGCACACAAAGAAATGTTGGAGACCTTTGTCAAAACAGTAGGACATCACCCCATTGTAGTGGAAGAAGAAGATGAATTAGAGGCCTTATTTTTAATGAGCCAATGTTGGAAAGGTGCTATTGTGGCCAATAGCACGTTTAGTTGGTGGGGAGCTTATTTTGCCAGACAGCGATGTCCTAGACCTGAAGACTTTAAGGCGTGTTATCCCGTGGTATGGGGAGCGGGTCTTCCCCAAGCGAAAGATATTATCCCCCCGTGGGGTATTCGTGTGTCATAAATTTGAAACGTCAGCCCTAGGGTAGGAAAGTATCCTTTAAAATGCCCTACGTCCAACATTTTCCCGAAGTTTTTGCAGTCGTGCGAACGCAAGCTGTTCGTGGACCCTCCTTACAAATCCTACGGTCCTTAGAAAGACATCGCTATTATACTATTCAAAATGAAAGAAATTCCCAACGGTTCTTACATAAAAGTTTAGAACGTGTGCCCAGATACCAAGTGGATCGCACAGTTTATACGCTTCGCTTTAAAACAGAGGATTTTGAGCAAGTGAATGAAGTAAAGTTTTGGGTGCTTCCTTTCTTTCTGATTGACGGGCCATGGGATACTGTTATTCCTATTCTTGAATTTCAATACCGATCGTGGATTCCTAGTCATTACGATGAAGTTCCCATTTATGGAACCCAATATTCAGAACTCTTAGAATGTATGGAAAGAATTCAAGAGGAACGTCTTGATGAAATTCGCAGTTCCGAGGATTCACACTCTAGATCCTCCTATCATAATTTTCATTATAACTACATAGGTAATCCTTCTTTTCGCAATTTGCTTTTATCATCAGGTCCTGATGATTATGATGATCGTCGCACTATGCGTCGTGGCTCTCTGGTAGGAGCTATACCTGATCGTGTGAATACCCCTCAGGCACATTATCGTCAACCTGAAATACAAGTCATAGAAGTGGAAGTTCCTGTAGACCGAATTATAAGAGAAGTCCGCGTGCAACCTTTACCGAAAGCCATAGGCGATATTCTGCTGGCCAATGCACGATTAGGCTCAGATACGTGTCCTATTCTCTCAATTCCCTACAAGGAATGTGATAAATTAAGTATATCCTCGTGTTTTCATATCTTTGATAAAGAAAGTCTTGCGCGATGGCAGTCCACACATTCGAATTGTCCCGTCTGTCGGTCAAAAATAGAGAATATTGTCTCTGAATAAGTTTAGAAATGAAATGTACAAATTGTAAACGGTATCCTGGGTTTCATAGTTTTGATTATATCTGTGATATATCTGGAATACAAATTTTTTATTGCTTTCCAGTTCATAATAAAGAAAGTGTGAAGACTCGTGAAGATATGTTAAATTTTGTCAGCCATTTTCCTACGGATAAGCCTTGGAGTGTTCTCTTTCACACTAACGGTTATGGAATGGCGCAGATGATGTCTATTCCTCTTGCTATTGAAATGGGTAATCTTACACAAGCGAATAAATTTCTTCAAAAAATCTATGTGATTGAAGGCACTTGGTTTATGAACTTCCTCTTACGCGGTGTTCTTCCTTTCTTGAGTAAGGAAATGAAAGATAAATTTATGCTTTTAGAAGGTTCTCTTTTGGAAGTGGTAGGCGAACTAAAACGAGAGGGATTTTCTCTTCAGGAGTTGAAACCTATGCTCAAACACTTTGGAAAAAAAATTGATGGTTAAAGCCTCCCTACTAGAGGTATTCAGGTATATGACAACTCTAACTACACAATATGGACTCTCAACCCAAGACACGCCAAGAAACAAAAGGGAACAAAAAACGCAAGGATGCGAAGAATGTCTACAGTGCGAAGCACGTGCGGATACAAGAAGCATTGGTAGAAAAAAGGATAGAATCATCTACGTTGAAAACTCCTCCAACATTACAGAACCCTTCGTCATTCAAGAAGTAGGAACTGCTGAAGAACTTCGGAATAAAATCTGTGAAAAGCATCCAGGAATTTGTATAGATATGATTGGAATGAGAATAAGTCACTCTCGCTTAGGTGTAGTAGGTCGTAAATTTTATGAAGAAGATTTACCCTCTGATCAAATATTGTATGTCTATCTGTATCTAAAAAAACATACACCGTCTTATGGAAAGTAAAATTGAAACATAAAAAGCTGTTATGGCTGGCATATTTCCCTCTTTTCTAACTAAAATGCCACACATTCACAAGAGTAAAAGCCGCAACAACAGTCGTAACAGTAGCCAAAAGTCTACTGCTTCTTCACAAGGTAAGCCTACTGTAGCCAAAGTGGAAGACGATGACTTTGGCACAATTCTTGCTAAGATTAAGCCACCTCAAAGCAGAAAGTCTACGCCTAAGAATACGAATAGAGGATCCGATGTTCGCGCAGACTTTATGGAACCTCTTACTGTGTCTCCTCCTACTCCACCGCCACTCCCTCCCTCTCCTTGGGATACTCTCGGAATGACTGAGGAAGAGTTTAACGCAATGCAAGAGCGTGTACATCGTCAGTATCTTCAAGATATGCGCCAAACGTATATTGATAATCTTCTATCAGAGCTTGATTCTCCAGGTTACTGGACCCGACGCATTGAACGTCTTGAAAAGGAACGCGAAGTCTTCAACAAGAAACGTGGTTGGTCCGCAATGGATATCGCCTGCGTAGAACAGATTGATGCTGATATCAAGGAATGCGAAGATGAGCTTGAACGTATTCACTCTGAAGTGGATCGCTTAGAGTATGAATACGATTAGACCTACCGGTTCTCCTATAAACCAAAAAAAAACAAAATACACAAAAAAATAAAATAAAATTGAAATATTTTTTTGGGTAGAAAGATAGCATAACCATGGCCACCAATTTCAAAGCTAAAATTCTTGAAGAGCTGGAAACTCTCCAGCTCGCAGATGAGTTTCGTAAGAAACATTTTCAGATGAAAGCCTATGCTGCGGCAATCGAGGCTATTCAGGGTGTGGATTCCGTGACCAAAGTGGACGATGTTGCGGAACTCAAAGGTGTAGGAGAAAAGATTCGTCAAAAGATACAAGAAATTATTACCACAGGAAAGCTCAAAGCAGCCGACGAAGCACGCGCAACTCTTCCCATTGTCGCCTTTAAGACTCTTCGTGATGTTCACGGGATTGGCCCTGCCAAAGCCAATGAATTGATTGGCAAAGGCATACTCACCATTGCGCAACTCCGTGCGGCTTCTGAGGAAAATGACAAACTTCTTACAGCTGCTCAGAAACTGGGAGTCAAATACTATGAAGATGCTTTGCTCCGTATTCCTCGCGCAGAAATGAAAGATCACGAGGATATTCTTCTTCCTGGAATGGACCAGCGTTTTGAGGCCACCATTGTGGGATCGTATCGTCGTGGAGCGGCTAGTTCTGGAGATATTGATGTGTTGATGACGCTTCCTGATTCAATGACGAAGAAAGAACAGGGTGAACTTTTCTTAGAAACTATAGGTGTCTTTAAAGATGTCGACTACATTGTGGATACTTTATCTTCGGGTCCCACAAAGTTCTTGGGTTATTGTCAACTGGAAGGGAAACCTGTTCGTCGTTTGGATCTCTTAATGATTCCGAAATCCGAATATGCGTGCGCTATTCTGTATTTCACAGGCTCCAAGGAATTCAATGTTGCCTTTCGCTCGTATGCATTAGACAAAGGCTACACCTTAAATGAGCACCGACTCCAAGCGACAAAAGAAGGTGTCGCAGCTGTTCCTCCGTTCACAACTGAACAAGATATCTTTGCTTTCTTAGGACTTCAATACATAGAGCCTACTATGCGTCGTGATGGTCGTGACGTGATTCCTATATAAAAAAACCAAAAAAATTGTTAAATATCGTGTGTTTGTATTTCCGCATTCTGAGGATAAGGTTGTTGTTTTTTTCCTACTGTATGAATAAAATCTCTGTGACTGATCACCAAAATACGATGATAAGAAGAAACTTGACTCTTTAAAAAATAAATAAACGAACGAATTCTTTTTTCTAATTCTTCCTCGGTTTCTTTTTGCGTCTCGTCTTCGTGAGGCAAAAAGTCACAAATATCTTGTCGCTTTTCACGACATAAATCAGTAAAGAAAATTTTACCATAGGTAATCTTACTATGATCCAAAGTTTGACAAGCACGTTTCATTGTGGAGCAAAAGACAATATCAAAGTCTTCTTTTATTTGCGCAGCTTGTTCTCTTCCTTTTTCAGTTAAGTCACAATCTTTTTCTGAAATAAGATCTCTGTTGAAAATACTTTCTGCGTGCCTTAAAAACCTAACCTTCATCTACTTTAAGAAATAAAAATGACTTTAAGCAATGGGCATAGTCCTACGTTATATCTGGGGAACAAAAATCTGTCTGGTGGGATGGAACGCGTATAAAGCCTGTTATGGAGACAATGGAAACGCATTTGTCTGCTTTTTGGCCACCAGTTATTTTATCCTCTTATTTCTGGCTACGTGTTCATCCTGTAAGAGACTTCCTAAACCTGAAGACATTGATCGTATGGAAGGTGAGTATCTTCAGAGATTAGAAGAAGGATGGGGTTTGGAAACCAAACAGGAATAGGTAAAATTGAAGGAAATGGTTGTCAGGGTTAAAGGCATAACCCTGATTTCTTCTAAGGACACTATGGCTTTTAACACAACTTCTATGACTCAAATCGGCACTAAGGGCTCTGATGTCTACACCGCAGCAGGTGTGGAAGACCCTCGTGTCGCACTCAGCGTCTTACTCACTCGTGGAGCAGACCATTCGACCATCCGCTCAGGTATGGATGCTATTCTCAAGATGGAGAATCAAGAGGAAGCTTTGCAGGATCTTGTTGTGATGGCTTTCCAGACTCGTGACGTTCGTGGTGGCAAAGGCGAGCGCACGGTCGCCTATGAGATGTTTAAATACTTGCTCGAACACCGCGTCTACAGCTCTCTTGCTTCTGATATCTTGGATCTCGTCCCTGAGTATGGGTGCTGGCGCGACCTCTTCCAAATCGCGGAAACTCACGCCAAGGCACGTATCTTGGATATTACCGAAGAGCAATTCCACAAAGACCAGGCTACGATCGCGGAAGGTAAGGTCAGTCTGATGGCTAAGCACGCACCACGTGAGGACAAGTATCCTGAGCAATACAAAGCTCTGGCCAATCGTCTCTTTGCGAGTGAACCTAAGTATTCTCGTCGTCTTAAGATGCTCCGTCAAGCTCTTTCTGCGATGAACAAGGTCGCGAAGACAGTGGAGGTCAACATGTGCGATAAGCACTTTGCGGATATTGATCCCGCAGCAGTTCCTGGACGTGCTCTCCAAAAGTATACCAAGGCCTTCCTGAATCAGCCTTCTACGTATCGCCATCCTGATCATCCCCGTCCTTCCGATGACGAGGATCGTGTCGTTTGCGCAGAGCACTTTACAGAGCACTTTGCGAAGGCCGCTAAAGGAGAAGCCAAACTCAATGGTTCCAAGACAGTGTTCCCTCACGAGCTTATCAAGAAGATCGTGACCACCAATATGACTCCTGAAGAGAAGGATGGAGTGATTGGTGTCTGGAACCAGATGGTAAAAGACGCAAAGGAAGGTGGTGGTCTCGGTCGCAGCTTGGCTATGTGTGACTTTAGCGGCTCAATGCAGTCTTCTGCCACGAACCGAGATACTCCTTACTGGGTGAGTATGGCGATGGGTCTTCTCATCTCGGAGGTCACCACTGAAGAGTTCAAGGATACCTTCTTGACCTTTGACTCGAAGCCTACTCTTCATCAGCTCCCTCAAGGTGATATCTTTGAGCGTGTAGCCTCTATCGGTGGACACATTGCCCAGGGCACCAGCACAGACTTCCAAAAGGCTATGGATCTAGTTCTCCAACGCTGTAAGGCTATGCGTGTGCGTCCTGGACAGGAACCTGAGAATCTCATTGTGCTCACCGATATGAACTGGGACCAAGCTTGCTCTTCTAGTCAGAGTGGTTTCTACACAGGCAATCGCTTCCGTCACGTTGTGAAGACAGATCCCTGGCAAACGCATGTGGAGATGATCCGTGAGGCCTTCAAGCGGGCTGGTGAAGATATGTGGGGCGAAGGTCAAGGCCTCAAGATGCCTCGCATCGTCATCTGGAATATCGCGGCTACCAGCGCAGACTTCCACGCCAAAGCTGATACCGAAGGTGTGGTGATGCTCAGCGGTTGGTCACCTAGCTTGTTCAAGATTCTTCAAAAGGAAGGTGTGGTGATCCAGACTCCCTACCAGGCTCTTCGTGCTCAACTAGATGACGAGCGTTATGATGCGGTCCGTCAACGTGTAATTCTCTGGATTCAAACACGCGCCTGGGCAAGACTCAATGGAGCCACAATTGAAACAGGTGAACCGCGTAATTCCTCTTGGTAAGGTTCCACCCCAAAATTAAAAAAAAAACAAAAAAACCAAAAAAAAAAGAAAAAATTTTTTATTTTTTTTGGAATTTACATAGATAACCAGAATAGAATTTATGTATAAATAGTTAAGGATTTACTCGGTGAGACAAAGTTAAATTCACCATCTTTGAAGAAACATTCTACAGGTTCGGTAAATTCATAAAGGGGTTCTTCTCCTTCACCTTTTTCCACTAAACTCTGAGGGCAGATACCGATAATACCTGCGTCTACACAGAATTCTCTTCCATCTGAACCCTGATAAGCTCCATCTCCACAGGAAGTGCCAGCGACCATAAAGAAGTATTTGCCGCCTTTTTGAATGTAAACTCCATCGTCATATTCATTCCCTCCAAAGATTCTATTGTAAATTTTATCACTTAGCACATAACAGAGGTCACCGATATAATACTTCCCTGGAGGAAAGACTTGTTTATTTTTGTAAGTGTGTGTCCAGTCTTTTTCATCATAGGAAATAACGGAAGAAGAATCCATTTGTAAGGGTTTGGGTTCCTCTTCCTCTTCATTTCTAGTAACACCTGAGGCTCGTTCCCAGTCTTGAATAGGAGTTCTGCTCCAACGGAAGCCTTGTGCGATACACATACGATGATCATTTCCTGGGGGGAGATGACAAATACAACAATACCAAGGGGCTACCCTGTTAGGTCTAGGCACAGAAGGAGGAGGAGCATGTCTAGGAGCTGGAGCAGGGGCTGGTTCTGGTGCTGGTGCTGGAGCAGGACTAGGAGTAGGGGCTACAGGGGTTGGTTTGGTTTTTTTCTTGGGCGAAGGAGCTTTTTTCTTTTGACAAGAAGTTTCCCAATCGGCAATATTTCCTTTGAATTTTAAGACAATACAATTACGATGATCAAAGGAGCCATCTAAGAGACAAACTGAACAACGAAATCCTTTTTCTTTGGTAGCTTTCGTTTGGGTAGATTCCAGAGGAATGCTCCCTGTAACACGGATAGTAGGTTTACAGACACGATTCATTTCCCAGTAAGAGCGCCAATCTTCTTCATTGGCGAAGCGTTGACGCATAGGATAAACTTGAAGAATATAACAGTCTTTTACTCGCACCGCGGTAGAGACACGTTTATCATTGACGTAAAAACGAAGAGTATTAGAAGTAGACATTTGCTATGCTTAGCTACTTAGCAAGCTTTAGCTCAATTTTAGGCTACCCTAATTTACTCTGAACTAACCTAAACAAGAGCAAGCAAGAATAGTTGGGTGGGTCACTAGGCCGCATGAAAATTGAATCGGTGGGTGGCCCAGGGAATAGTTGCCGCCGCGAGGCGGCGATACAAAGGTTTCATACAGCAAGAAAATTATAACACATCGTTATTTCTGAAGCCTGATAAAATGCCTTGGTGGATCTTGAATAAAAAACAAAAGATCCCTACAGCAAAAATAAAATCCGATAATCTCTACTCTTCTGGTAGAAGCGAAGTATTCTTAGGATAACCTGAGATACTTCAGGTCTCAGACAGAAGTAGCCCTGGCCAGGCTAGAGACCTCACAGCAACTCTTATAACATTACTTGCCTAGATAGTGCCCTCGCTTCTCTTTGTGGGCCAGATGATTGAGAATCCTGAAAAGGGAAGGACAATAAAGACTCTTCCAGCAAACTCTTATTCACTCTCATTGAATAATTAGAGTCTTGATCATTGTCAATCAAGGATTCATACAGCAACATATTACAGTTATTCGGTTTGGGACAAAGTGATGATTCGCAAGATGAACTTTGGGGAGAAACATATTCTCTTTTTTTTTTGCGTTAGCTTAGTCGTTCGTTTAATAATGTTCTTGTTTGTGAACGTAGGCGGTATATTCTTTTTACACGGATAAAGTATGGGTGAGAAAAGAACTTAAACTTTGGCTAATAAAAAAAGCTAATGAACTTAATAGAGCCTTTTGAGCATCAAGGAATGGTCGCCCAAAAAGACGCATTAACTTCTCTTACTCTAAGTTTTTTTATCGGTAGCTGTACAGCTGCTTGGTATATTTACTATTTATACAATAAGGTTCAATCCAACGATACAAAGTTAGGTAAGATAGATACTGATGTATATGTCTTACAAGAAGAACAATCTGTTCAAAGAACTACTTTAGAAGATCACGACCATCGTATTCGTGAAAAGAAAGACTACGATGAGTGCGAAGAAGTAGAAGAAAAAACCTACCAAGCTTGGAATGGTTCCTTTAAAGGCAGTGCTTTTTCCTTGAATATTCTTATCTGGCGAGAAAAATACAGCACGATGAAAAAAAATATAGAATGGAAAAATTGGAACGGTGAGAAAGATGGTGCCTCTGTTGTCCGTGATTTTTATCTTGGAAATTCCAATCCTGATTTTCCTTGGACAATTCAAGATAATTTGGGCATTGTGTTTAAAGCGAATGTGTCAGAAACCGTCATTAATGGTTGGGATAGTGTCGTTCGCATTGAAATTAAGGTGACTGCTCACAAAGATAACGTTTTAGAGTATATCCAAGCTAAAACATTTGACAAAGATGCTTCAATGAACCAATTACTTAAGAATGTAATCGATAATGATGAGATTCAGTGGTCAAGAATATTAATTACTGTGTAGTGTTATTTCTTTCTAATCGAAGACATTGGGTATAAGACATTTGTTCTACACCACAATAATCATCTGATGTTTTGGTTTTCATACAGTTCTCAAAGGCAATTAATTCTTTATAACAGGAAAATTCTTTTTTCTGTTCTGGAGAAGCTTGTATTACTTGAGGAAAGGGATTAAAGATACGGTGCGCAATAGCAGAACCTGTTCCAAACGCTAATCCTTGCTTTAAGGTTTGACCAAATGTTGGAGGTTCAGGTAGAGTATGCTGAACTACGCTGGAAGATGGATTCTGAATGACGACAGGTGGGCGATTATTTGGTTTACTTGATGAATGGGAGGCGGTTCTAGGCATCTTATACCCATTAGTAGGAAAGTTTTTTTTTCATTTTTTGTAGGTCACCTAAATTTGAACTTCCAATATTCCATTAGAAATGATACAAACAATGGATAATTTAAGATCTGATCTTCGTCAACTTATTGCTCGCTATGGATTAGCTGCTGTTCATTCCGGTTTACAAACAGAAATGCGAGAAACCTTTGATTTCTTACGAAGTATTTATGAGCCTCCAAAGAATAATTTGATTATCCCTTTAGCGGAAACCATTCCAGATAGAATTGCGACACCCCATCATAAACCTATAAACCTTGTCTTATCAGTAGATCCTCCAGATTTAGACTTATCTGCCAATGAAGAAATGGATATGATTGAATGTATACAAGAACAACATCCTGAAAATAAAGATCCTACATTGAAAGAGGTTATTGTTCAAGCCAAATCAGAAATGAATAAGCCTACTGGGGAAAAATTCACAAAAGCTAAGCATCGGGAAGATGTTCTAAAGAAACATAAAGAGCTTACTGAGAAAGGAATTAAACCTGAAAGCCTTTTAACCAAAGAAAATCTCACAAAATGGCTTGGAGAAGGATTAAGTTATATGCGCATCGCGAGAGAAGAAGTAGGTGTTCACGAAAATGACATCGCTGCGATTGCCAAAACCTTTGGCCTTCAAAGTGATATTAAAAAATATATAGTAATGAAGAAAGGTGCGAAGTAATTAGTTGTCATCAATCTTAGCTTTCGTATTTCGTTTCTTCTTTTCCTTTGCTAAGTTTGGTAAGTTTAAAGGTTGTTCTGTTTCTTCAACAGGCTCAACATATTTCTCATCATCACATAATATAGCAAGTGTTGAAGCGGCATCTTGTATTAAAGAAGCAAAGAAACTATCTTGACTTTGTTTGAGACTATCAACAGCTTGTTGTAACTGTGTTATTTTCAGATCATAATCTTTCTTACCATTTTTGATACGGTTCATCATATTTGTTGTATAGGTAGATATGCGTTTCAACTTGGTATTATTTTTTCCATCTACATCATTTGTTTCTAAAAGTTTTCTATAACGTTTAGCAACCAAGACCAATAGGGCAAATTGATGAAGTAGAGAATAAATTTTATCTTCTGATTCCATGAACTTAGGCACAATAACTAACATTTGATTGGAAGACGTGTATTCAATCTTCATATCATTTGTAAACGCTATCGGAATATCAAGAGATATATAAAAGCCAATATCTATTTCAAGATTAGCATTCATATCTTTAACAAACTTTTCATATTCCTTATTTGGAACAGCTTTCTCTTTTTTATTTTCATCTTCATATTTTTTGATTTCAAAATAGACATTGGCATCATTATATTTATATTTCCAATCTGTTTGATGATGTTTACTAGCATTACCTGTTGGTTCTAAATTCCATCCCAAGACTTTCTTGGCTAAATCCTTAAATTCTAACTCACCATATACACCTTTCTTTTGTGGATTAGCCAACGCAAGCTTCTTAGCTTCAAGTTTTCCTTGAAGCTCTTCTACTTTTTGTTCCTTGACAGTAAGTTTTTGTTCAAGTTTTTGTTTTTCTTGTTTTAGATCTTCAAAATCTCTTTCCTTATTGCTGATTTGCTTTCTCAGTTCTAAAACAAGAGTTTCTGTTCCGTGTACTTCTGCTCGAAGTTCCGCTTTTGCGATCCGCAACGCCTCCTCTCGTGCTGATTCAACTGTGGTTGATTCCAATTGTTTAATGCGCTCTTGTAAATGTTTCTTATCATAATTTTGATGAAAATAGATACCTGCTTCAAGTAAAGCATCCGCTAATTTTAAGGCATGCTCTGTTTGTTCAGGTGAAGCCATTTGTAAATAAGAAGGCATTACAAAACTTTTGGGCACTTTTATTTCAATAGTTTTTGTTTCCATCTTACCTCTGTTCTAAATTCTATTGGTGGTCAATTTTTAAACCTCCTCAAAAGCAGTAGGAGTTTCCTACATACGTTTTCAAGAGATGACGAGGGTGGAAGAGGAATTGAATATGTGTGTGAATGTGAAAGAGTTGGAGGGGGTTCTAGTGAGACTGGTGAGAGACTAGTGAGAGAC
>JACCDO012272358.1_pt1 | contig 13756 bp, 6 predicted proteins | sample 7446101 | NCBI WGS metagenome assembly JACCDO01 (sample SAMN15323440, study PRJNA562643) | freshwater metagenome | isolation source: river surface water | place: USA:Blue River Watershed | collected 2017-08-16
ACAGTTTAAGGGAGGAATTGATACCAATTCCAACCACATCCTGGTTACACGATGAAGAATAAGATTGTGCCCGTCGAATCACGCGATAGTCAAGATTATTCTGGTGATGAAGATAGTGGTATTATAAGAAATGATTCTGCAGAAGTATCAGCAACTCCTATATTAGATGCATGCAGATACTATTATGAAGTAACAATAGAATATTTAGAATCGATTACTTACGATACATTAAAATCTTGGCTCAGGTATTTCTTAGATGATTTTAACTTCAAATTTTCATTATCATTTGAAGATGTTACAATGGCTATGACATTATTCGTGCTTTTTGCAGATAATATTAAATTTTTAGCGGGACCTAAATCAGTTGATCCAGGATTTGAAGTGTTTACAACTATATGTTTTTTCTTCTTCATTTTTGAATTAGCTGGTGCAACCTGGTCTAAGTCAAGAATTATATCATTTTATCCTAAATTTGAATATGAAGGATATTTGTTCACCTTTTTTTGGTGGCTTGATTTAATAGCTATTGTTTCCATGTTTTTTGATGTACCTATAGTCGCAGATGGTATGGGATTGTCAGCAGTGAGTAGTAATGTATCCAGCTCGGGCAAATCTTCAAATTTAACCAAAGCTGGTAGAGTAGTTCGATTAGTGCGGTTAGTCCGATTAGTAAAATTATATAAAGTTGCATCAGCTAGAAGGTTACGCCAAAAGCAATTGCAAGAATTGCATGAATTAGTTCGAGTAGGTGCGATAGATTCATTAAAATTAGAAGAAGAACAACAAAAACTTGCGTTGAATGATTCAAGACAATCGAAATTAGGATCTCAATTGTCAGAATCAATTACAAGACGAGTTATCGTATTAGTTTTGGTTATTTTATGCATATTACCAGTCATTACATACATCCCTGATAATAATGTGACATTTACATCTACGAAGCTATTACATGATTATAATAAGAATTTTACAATGGATACTGCGGTAAAAGAAGAATTTGTTGACTCCTATCTTGACTTGGTTAAGAGACCTGATGGCCTTGATAACGGGAGATATTTAGTATATTTAGAAATGTCACCTTCTTACAGCTCACCCTTAGTTGACTATCGAGCAAATTATGAATCTTTACGTGATGCAGCAATTATCGAAGTAAAATATCAAGACTACGACGAGGATTATGGACAAACTGTTGTTACGCGCGCGATATTCAACAACCAATATATATTCCGTCTAAATGCTTCCAATTCTATTATATTAACAATTTTTGTTGGGCTTGTGCTGGTAATTGGATCAGTTGTATTTACTGACGATGCACAGAGATTAGTACTTACACCTATTGAACGTATGATGAATATGGTTGATGCAGTTGCTAAAAATCCTTTAGCTAAAATTGAATTTAATCATTCTACTAACGGATCTAATCCGGGTGAATATGAAACACGTTTACTTGAGACAACTATACAAAAAATTACTGGTTTATTACGTGTCGGATTTGGTGAAGCTGGTGCTGGTATAATTTCTACCAACTTACAAGCCACATCAAGTGATAAAATTAACCCTTTATTACCTGGTATACGTGTTTACTGCATTGTTGGATTTTGTGATATTCATCATTTTGAGGAAGTTTTACAAAGTTTATCACAAGATGTTCTCATATTTGTTAATATTATTGCGTCTATTGTGCACACATCAGTTGAACATTGGGGTGGACAATGTAATAAAAACTTGGGTAATGCTTTTGTTATTATATGGCGTATTGGTGATCAAGACAAGTTATTAGAGTTAACCGGTGGTGCGAAAGCTGCTGGAAGGGGTAGTGAATCACCTATCCGAACGCAATCAGTAAAAGATATGAGTGGGTCACCATCGATGTCGTCAAAGGGAAACCATAGCAATAATGATAATAATTCATCATTGTCCTCTAAACAGAATAGAGTTATTGATTTGAAGCGCGTGCCTGGAGTTGATGCTTTAGCTGATCGCGCGTTAATAGGATACTTGAAAATTATTGCTGAAATTAATAGAAATCCCGGATGCTTACGTTATCGTAGTGAGCCAAAATTGACGAATAATGGTGAAACTGATTTTAAAATTAGAATGGGATTTGGCTTGCATGCTGGTTGGGCCATTGAAGGTGCTGTAGGTTCAATTTATAAGGTGGACGCTACATACTTATCACCACACGTTAATATGGCTGCTCGATTAGAAACATCGTCCCGACAATATGGTGTACCATTATTAGCTTCCCATCCATTTTTTGAACTTATGTCTCCTGAGTGCCAAGCATTTTGTCGACGTGTGGATATTGTTACTGTTAAGGGATCTGAATTTCCAATTGGTATATATACTTATGATGCACTTCAAGAACAAACATTTAAAGAAGACTATTCGGCAACTCATCACTCGGCAAGTTCATCACGTAGTGGTTCAGTTACTAAAAAAACTGCAAGTAAAGGTAGAAAACGAGGTAATATAAGCGATTTAGCAACTTCTGCCACAATTAATGTAGCCGATATACCTCAATTTTTGACGAATCATGATGAGCCTATCGATGTTTTCGAGAGGGATTCGGATTTGACTATGTTAAGGGCGCACGTTACTCACGAATTTAAAGATACTTTTCGTGTCGGTGTTGATAAATATTTAGAAGGTGATTGGCCAGGTGCTCGTGAATATTTAGAAAAGGCTGATAAGATGATGGCAGTTGCCGCACCAGCACTTGGTGGTGATGGTCCATGTAAAACATTGTTAGAATATATGTGTGAACGAAACTGGGTTGCCCCTGATACTTGGAAAGGCTACCGTCCTTTAACATCCAAGTAAGAGTCACTGTTTCATTTTGCGTTATACTATAATAAATATTTTATGTATATAAAATTGATTATTTACAATATACTCGTTAATTTTTCACTAATATTGATTTGTGTTTGCACTAACGAGACTAAATATGAGATCATTAATAAATCTTGCTTTTTTTCATTTAATATTAATTCAATATCTTCACGTTTTAGAGAATGAAGTGAAGATAAAACATCATTTAATTGTATGCCTATGGCTGTAATAGGTACATTTTTACCGGATACTACATTATCGACGTAGCTTTGTACACTATCTAATGCTTGTAATAATTTTGCAATAGCATTTTTTTGTTTTAATTTTGCATCTGAAAATGATGATATAATTTTTGGTTCTTTCAATGTAATATCATTGTTTTGACCTTTTATCATATGATAGAAACAAGTTAATTCAGCATCAGTCATAACAACTTCTACTTTGATTTCATGAAACATATTCGCAACTGGTATATTATCTATTATCAATTGTTTTGATGTGAATCCTTTAATATTAATATTGCTACTTGTAAGATTTGTATCAACTACTAAGTGGATTGGGTCTTGACATTCACCGGAATAATACTCATTTATTAATGAACAATTATCTACTACAAGTCTATTATCAGGCGTCGTTGTTGAAAACCAACCTAATATTATTTCTTTTTTATTGATCTTTTTATGACATGCATATATTCGTGAATGATATTCTGTATTAATGGTAACGTACATTTGGTCATCTTTCTCAGTGAATGGTACTCCAAAGCAATTAGTAACTTCGCATACACCATCTCTATTCGTTCCGAGAAGTGAACCTATAATACGAGCATTTCTTTCAGTTCGCTTGTTGTATAATGTAAGTATCTCCATAATCACACTTGGGTGCAATTTAACCACCGGCAAGGCACCGGATGGCTCTAACGTCAATGCAACACTCATTTTTTTATTAATTTTATGGTGTGATTTTTTATGGAACATGGGTCCTGTAGATTAGGGTTTTCAGAATCTTGTGCAAAGTAATATTTTACTACACATACTATATTGTGTTGGCGCGAAATATCGTGTGGTGGCTGTAATTAATTTGTGAGATAGGTTGGCCATACGCATAGATTGTTGATATGCGCATATCGGTTAAGGTTTAGTGCCTTGTTAGTATCTTTACATAAAGATTCATTTCATTGTAATAATTATTTATCATTAACATTAATTTAAGGTTTTTATTCTTATCACCGGTTTGGATATATAAAATGGAAGATTTTACCGGCGATCGGAATGCTAAAAGTATAAGGTAAGTTAAATACCAGAAGAGAGATGGTTGTATGTTGAAATTGACAGCTTGTATAACTTTGCTTTGCGCCCATATCTGTCTTGCGTACACAATGAGGTCGGTTCGATCCGTTGCATCGATGTATAGATGGCACCGTAGCACATCTTTAGTATCGAAATGGTCTTTTAATTCTATTGATTATTCTCTTTCACCAAGGCTGAATGTGCCACAGCGAAAATTTTCAACAGCAGATACATCAATTGGTTCATCTAGAGAGGCACTTCAAGTTGATAATAAGAAACGAGTGAAAAAGGAATCGTCATCAAACTTACCAAAGTTTTCAGATAGCATAACAATTGTTCAGACTAAAGAACATGCACGTAAAATTTTAGATATTATATATGAAGTCCAGCGTAATAGCCCAAATCACATATGGGCGTGTGATACAGAAGTTGCTGATATTGATCTAAAAGTACAAGGACCAATTGGTAATGGTAAAGTAATATGTGCATCTGTATTTGGTGGACCCGATGTAGATTTTGGTGATGGACCAGGCACAGCATTATGGATAGATAATCTAGGGGAAAGTGAAGGTGTGTTGTTAGAATTCAAAAAATTCTTTGAGGATCCAAGTATATGTAAATGTTGGCATAATTATGGTTTTGATCGTCATGTTTTACACAACGAAGGAATTAATTGTCAAGGATTTGCTGGGGATACTATGCACATGGCACGACTCTGGGATACATCCCGTGATCGGTCTTTTGGTACTGGTGAAGGCTTTTCGTTAGAATCATTAAGTGATACTTTAGTAAAAGATGATCGACTAAAAAAAGTTTCAATGAAAGAAATATTTGGCACTGCTAAACAAAAAAAAGATTCAACAGAATCAAAAATAAGAGTGTTACCAGATGATTTGAGAGAACTTCAGCTAAAACCAGAGCATCGTCAAAAATGGATTGAATATTCAGCAAAGGATGCAGTTGCAACATGGTGGGTACGCTATGAATTAGAACTAAAATTAGCAAATATGGAGTGGATACCAATCGATCAAAGCAAATCAATAGGGACATTATTTGACTTTTATATGGCATATTTATGCGATTTTGGTGATTTATTAACAGATATGGAACGCAATGGAATCAAAGTAGATACAAAAGTTCATTTAAAAAATGCAGAAGTATTAGCTCGTGAAGAGAGAAAAAAAATGGAAGCAATATTTTTATCATGGGCACAGAATTATTGCGAGGATGCGAAGTATATAAACACCGCATCATCCGCACAGATTCAACAATTGTTATTTGGAGAATATGAAGGTGGTAATAGAATTGCAAATGATACTAGAATATTCCAAATTGATAAAGATGAAGATGACTATATAAAAGAGAAAGAAGACACCAAATCATTGAATCCCTATGTTGAACTAACCACACCCGATTTAAAAAAAATGCTCAAAGAACGAGGTTTAAAGCTTACAGGTAAAAAAAATGAATTAGTTGATCGTTTATTAGCACATGATGATAATACTTCACGTTATGCAACAATGGACTTGGTTGCTATTCAAGATATCTGTACCAGTCGATGTTTAAGTAGTGAAGGAACTAAAGAAGAATTAATTGAAAGATTACAACAAGATGCTAAATATGCAGAAGAATATTATTCTGCTTATCAAAATGCAAATAGTGCAACACCTAGAAATAAAGTAAAAAAATATCGTGATTTAGCTATTAAAACGATTGGAATGAAACCATTACAATTTACTCCTGGGGGTCAACCACAAGCATCTGCAGCAATTTTAAAAAAATTAGCTGGTTCTAATTTATTTGGTGATGAAAAAGATGCTGTATATGGTGAAGCATTTAAATTTTTTGGTGGTGGAGAAAGTGGGAAAGAAGCATGTAGAGCCATCGGTGCACTAGCAAATATTGGTCAAATTGATGCAACAATTACTAATTTCTTAGTTCCGTTGCAAGCATTACCTGATAAATATGGAAGAATTCATTGTTCGTTAAATCTTAATACAGAAACAGGTAGATTGAGTGCAAGAAGACCAAATTTACAGAATCAACCAGCTTTAGAAAAGGATCAATATAAAATAAGAGATGCATTTATAGCAGAACCTGGTAATACATTGATAGTTGCAGATTATGGTCAGTTAGAGCTGAGATTATTGGCGCATATCACAAATTGTGCAAGTATGATATCAGCATTTGAACAAGGTGGTTGCTTCCATAGTCGTACAGCCGTGGGTATGTATCCACACATTAAAGAGGCTGTAGAAACTGGTAAAGTATTATTAGAATGGGATTATAGTAAAGGTCAGCCTGATGTTCCACTAGTTAAAGACACGTATGCAAGTGAAAGAAGAAAAGCAAAAACATTGAATTTTTCTATTGCCTATGGTAAAACTGTTCATGGCTTAGCAGCTGACTGGGGAATTAGTACTGTAGAGGCTCAGAAAACATTATCTGCATGGTATAATGATCGCCCAGAAGTAAAAGAGTGGCAAGAACGAACTAGAGAAGAAGCAATGAGATATGGTTATGTTCGAACACTTATGGGCCGCCGTCGACAATTACCAGATGCCAAGAAGCGTGGACCTGGACAAGGACATGCACTTAGAGCTGCTATTAACACACCTATTCAAGGTAGTGCAGCTGATGTAGTTATGATGGCTATGATCAAATTATGGCAAAATAGAAAATTAAAAGATTTAGGTTGGAAATTGCTTCTCCAAATTCATGATGAAGTTATACTTGAAGGACCGAAGGAGACCAAGGATATAGCGCTGGCAGAGGTCAGATCAGTCATGGAAAATCCCTTTGATAATCATGCGTTGTCCAAGTTATTAGTGCATTTAGATGTAGATGCCAAGTCAGCCGATTCATGGTATAAAGCCAAATAAATGTTTCATAGTTGTATAATGTTTAGTTATTATTTATTATTTATTATTTACACTCGTTACTTCTTAGCGCATTGACGATGACAATTCCTTGAATAATTTTTGAATACTGAAATATTTCTCATAATTTGCTACATAATTTTTTGAAAATGTTGTTAAAAGTTGAAAAACAGCATCATCATATGGACGACCAGACATAAAAACATCTCGTAAAAATCTTTCCATAATATTTTGTGATTTTACTAATGACTGACTGTTTGTATCAACGGTACTTGGGTATAGCAATCGTAACGTGCCAATGAATCGCGACTCGCTTAATATAGTTTCTTTCAACTTACTACCGTACATATAACAAGAAAGTATACCAGCACTTGATGCTCCACTCTCGCCATCACTAAAGCCCACAAAGATATAGTCCTTGAGACTTAGATAAATATCTACCCACACTGCATACAAATAGTCACTGTTGTCGTTATTGTTGAGAAGCTTCATGGATTCTACACAAGCATGAAGTATTTGCAAACTTTCTTTGCTCAATCGATCAATGTTATTACTACTGTCTGTCACAGTGCTTTCAATATATTTTGCTATTGATAATGAGGACCAACTATCAATGACAGTTTTAACCGTAAGTGGTATACCAGATGCTGATGGTAATGGAATTGTTCCAATATTACTATCGCCGTCGGTTTCAAATCCTAGTATATATGATCTGTCCTCGTTTGAAATACCAGATAGTAACTCAACATATAACGGTACCAATGATTGGCAGTAATTTGTTGCCTTCGACAGCGCTCCAAGGCCCCACATAACTATATTACGCGAGCGATTTTTACTGAAAATAAAGTGGATAATTTCCAACGCATTCGACTTATCATTCTCATCAACATCATTACTATTAAGTACCGTGCCAGCATATGATAGTAAATGGCACTGAATTTCCCACCAAGTTTCTGACTTACTTAAACGCATCATGTCTGGCATCATTGTAAGGAACAAGGGACGATTCTTAGGCATTAAAGTACTTATGATGAGAACTGCACCGCCTCTCATTTTAGGTGATGGTAGTGTAAGTGCCATGGTAGCATAGTAACGATATATATCTAACAATCTGTCGTCTACATGCACCTCAAAAGCACAAGTAATTGTTAGGCAGTGAATGAATACAATAATATCTCCTAACAACTGTAATAAACGACTTATGCATTGGAAACGAGCGTTGGGATCAGGGCCAGCAAATGCGAGTAAAACTGTCAATATTCCGATTCTTTTTAGAGAATTTTTTTTCATGGTTTCGATTAATTTCAACAGTCCAAAATCGAAAAATAATGGTAATGATACCGAAGGATCTTTATATGCCAGGTATTTTCCTAGTGCTTGAAAGGCATTTACTGCGCTATTATACACTAGTGATGAGTAAGAGGTACTCATAAGTGTAAATGATAGTAGATCTGACACTTTCCAAAATTGTTTTGGAGTGATAATACATGAATCACCAAGACTTACGGCTGACTGTTTTATTTCATCGCAACATTGTGCCAAAAGAATATCTAAATCGCTATTGTTACTATTTGGTAAACTAGATAGTGTAGCGACTCCTTGTAAGTAATTTTGATACGGATCTAATTGCATCGACCATGTGTCAAGATTATCAGGATTGATAATACGAGCTATACATGCATTGATAACTGCAGAAGAATTATCGGCTAATACACCACCACTCTTAACAGGTGAGCTATAACCATAACTTTCGCCTTCCATGCCAGAAGGTGAAGCATAACCACCATCACCACTGTTGTATCCACCATGCTCATTACCAGAAGGTGCTATTGATCGGATATTTGAGGTATTAGTCTTGTTTGTTGTTGGTGATAATCTTTGCTTGGATGCTCGTAAATGTGTAATATTTCTATCTAATTGTTTAACTTGAATCTCTTTAACGCGCACTTGAGGCACTTCTTCATCAACCTCGTTCGCATTTTTTGGTATTAAAGATGATTTTTGACTTAAAGATGCACCGGAATATCGTTCAGGATCACTAATTCTATCTTCATGCAGACTTCTTTCGTGTTCCATCACAACTTCAGATATAACTCTAGATACCGTATGAATATCGCTGTCCTCTCCTAAGTCATTATGAGCTAAAGCTTTACGAACTTTCGCTAAAGATGTATCTTTACTATACCCTGGTTCTCTACCAACAGTTGGCTTTTTAATAACTGTTGTAACCTTTCTTTTCGTTAGAGCTTCATACAGTTTACAGATAAACATGCATGCTACACCATCTTCTAATGTAGCTATCCAATGTGCTTCATTTTCTGTTATTACATCACTTAATCCTATTTTACGAAATATTTTAATTAATTGTGCCCAATTATCCCTTTTGCCTTTTGCAGACATCCCATTATCATAAGAATGTGTGCTTATTTCCTTTGTGTAGTATCGTTGTATTATTTCTGCAACTAAAAAACCATTGCTAAAATCTCTCTTTACATTCTTAACAGAACATGAAAGATCTAACGATTGAATCCATTTCAATACCTCGCGAGGCAAATTATTCGCCAGTATTCGCTCCTTTGAATCAGTATCAGCGCCACTAATAACCGTTGTCATGGTAGCTGTTAAAATTAGTCGCTTTTTTTTTCTTATTTTTCCCCAGTAACCGAACTTCCCGAAGAGAAAGCGGAACCAGAGTAATATGTATATTCAACTACTACCTTAACAAGCATATCGGTGCAACCCATTCTTTCGTTCTGATGACCTGGTCACATTCTGCTTAAAGAAACTTCTTTACTTCTTCTTTTAAATCCAAAATGGAGGGACCGGTCACGTGACCGGCCTTCTCCAACGGTGTCTGTCGTTGGTCGATGGAAAAAAACAAAAAAACAATACCTAAGCTGCTAGAACAGTGCGTTACTCTGATTGTACTAGTGTATACGTGGGCGTGATTGAAAGACACGAATTATTTATTTAGTTCAAATGATCGTGAATGAAGGATTAGCCAATGTGGTGGCTTCGCGCCGTAAGTCATTATTAACTGTCACTACTACTACGATGGATGGAATGCAATCATTGAATCCTTCATCACCTGCACATACAACATCAATATTAACTTCTATATCTGGTGGTGATTTACAGTCACTTTCGCCATCAGCTATACATCTTAAACCTGCCAAACAATCTAAAATTAACGAATATTTGGAACAACGAAGACCTCGAAGAGTAAGTGTTGCTGTCAATAAAGGTAGGACTTCATTGTCGCCGTCAACAACATCATTAAATTTAAGTCAAAATGTATCTCCAAATAATTTGTCGCAAAGTATCAGTAGTCCAATAAAAATAACTGATAGTAATATTAGTTTTCGTAGAGATGAAATAGATCAGATGTATGAAAATCCATTATGTCTCAGAAAAGTGCGCGAAGCATTTTTATATAATGGTAGTGATGCTTTTCAAAATTTTTGCTCTATTGTAACTAGGGGAAAAGAGTCCGCATCCCCATCTAGACGTCGTCGACGTGAAGCATATATGGAAATATTTGCTGCGTTAGCGGGCTTATCAGCATCCAAAATATATGCTGAAAATATTGATATTGAATCTGTAACTGCATCTTTTGATGATATTGCAATCGGGTTAAAATCTTTGAGCGATCGTTGGTTAACTTATTCAAGTGATGAGTTGTACTCTCTAGCCTTTTTGATGGATATTAATGAGAAAGGTAGCGTAAGTTGGACTGATTTTTTTGATTTTATGTTAGGAATTCACGAAGCATTAACTGAAGATTATCGTCAAAATCCAGCGAAAGTATTCGAGTCTTTGTATGATGATTTAAAAGAAATATCATATCAAGCTTCACTTGGTATACCACCATCGTCACAGAATAGAGTATCAGTTATTCCTAATACTCCGCAGGATGATTCATTATTTGTAAGGTTGCAGTGTTTAGCAACTTATGCGAGAAATGTTTTAGGTGTACAACCATTAACCACATTATTACAAGCAGCTGGACCTATTGGAAGTGATATGTACGCGGGGGACCTTCTAAATTTGTTAAACTCGCTTGGTGCACAAATAGATGATGCTGAGTTTAATTCGCCTAATAATGGTGATAAAGCTGTAGGTACAGAAATTCCCGTTTCGCCTATACCTAAAGTTGCCAATGATCAATATAAAACAAAACATAGTATACACGCTGGTGTAAGTACTAGAGATGAGAATCATACTGTAGACAATACAGATGATACTGTTCAATCATTCCATCATTCGATTCAGGATTTGCGTGTAACTGCAAAGAAAATCAGTGAAAAAATAGCGGAACAAGATGGTAATATGGAAGAGACTATGGGTATATGGAGTGCCATTCATAGCATTGAAAAGAATTTTAACCGTTTAGTTACGCTGTCACCCACTAATGAGAAACCTACTGATGCTACATCACCCCATGATGAACTAAAATCACCAAATAAAAGTCCGAATAAGACAATGTTTAAATTATTTACTGAACAATCAAGTGAAAATAATGACGATAGCAATATCGATATAAATACAAATGTGCCATTTTCACCAGTGACACAAGAAAAAAGTAATAAAGTTGGTGCTGGTTTAGCTCGAGCCAGTGTTACCATTAATACCTCCATGAATAGTAATTACGAGTATAAAGTAAAATCTCCAACTGGCACCGTCGCTACTAGACGTCGTTCCTTGGAATCAACGCCTAAGGAATTGCGAAGAAGTAGTGTTGCAGCTTCAACAATGCATTCAAACACATCCCCATCTGGTGGCAGTTCTGTCGCCAGCACTAAACATATTGCACATTTTAGAAATTCTACAAAACCTGTTAATTTGTCTATCTTTCGTAGTCCAGGTGGACGCATTGTGCATCCAAATCGTAATTCGTATGATAATTCTACTTACAGTTGGAAACCAACTGTTATAACTGGCAAATACAATGATAGATTTCAGACTACGCATGACCTTATGGAAGCTAAAAAGATGAACTCCATTTTATATAATCATCAATAGATCAGTTAAAATTTTGTGACACTGTAAAAAAATAATACAAATATACATTATACATCAAAATTTGCTATAATTCCTAGTGGCAAATGGTCGGAAGGATAATGTTTGTCGGGTATTGGATTGAAAGCGCGGGCTTTTCTATTTGCATCTAAATCGTCGTTAATTATCGGTGGAATAAGCACCATATCAATATTTACAGTTTTATCTACCCAAATATGGTCAATCCATCCTTGAAAATCGTCTGTTTTCGTTGTAAATAATGGTCTATATTTGAAATACTCGGGTAAATAAAATGAATTATATAATAATTTCTTTCTTTCATGAGGCTCTACGGTTGTATTAACCGAAGGTAATAATGTCGTTAGTAAAGGTCCCATTCTAGGGCTTATGTTACGACCTAATGTGGTGTACACTTTATCAGGATGCTGAGGGTGGTCTACATCTAAAAATCCATTAGATAGTAGTTCAAATGGACCGCTTTGTAACAAAGTTTGGGTCATCGCCGAGTATCCAATGTCAGGTGTAGTATTCAAGTCACCACATAAAATAATAGGAATATGTGCAGTATCATTGGTGCATTCTTTTTGGTATTTATGTAATGAGTTTAAAACTGACAATGTCTGTAACGACTTAATATCTGGTCTAACTGGATTCCAATAAATATGTGTGTTTGCCACAATAATTAATTGCTTTGTACTTTGCAGCTCAATACATGTCATAGCCATACTATTAAATAATGAATTCATATCTGTTTTAAGCAAATCGCATTTAGATTGCTCCGTTGGTATAAAGTCTCGTAAATAGCAACGTTTCGATGATATTAAATTTACTTTACTTGTCCTACTAAAGATTGCACATCCAATTTGTTTATGCCCATACTTACCATTATTGTTAGTTATATCACTTGCCATATTACTTGGCGAATATGATATGCATTCTAATCCAAATGGCTTTAAGTATGGTATAAAAGTTTCTTTTAATGCTTTATTGCTAACTTCTTGCAGACATAATATATCTGCATTAAAGTTTCCTAACTCTTCACATAATTTCTCTCTACGTTTACTCCATCTAGTAAATTGCACTGGAGCATAATAATGTTTACTAGACTCGCCATGTAGCGGTCCCAATATATTATACGTTATTATTTTCAATTGTTTGTCATTAATTTGTGGTTTATTTATTACAGTCCCATCCTTTGATATCCAATTATTTCTATTATGTATTGTTGACGGCAGTGCACTGGATGATTTACTAAAATCGATCTCGCTGTTTACTTTACGTGGCTTATACGCGAAGCATGAACACGACAGAATACATACAAAAAGTAATAGCAACATTTGTAGGCATCTATGATCAAGAATGAGAAATTATTACCGATCGTCTCACAAGAGAAGTCAGTGCGTATATCAGTGTGTACGAATCGGATCGCTGAAAAAAGCCGACCGGAACAATAAGAAATGCAAATTAACATTTAACAGTTACTAATTATTATTATTTATTGATAAATCGGCTTTAAGTGGATACAATTTGACCTGCAAGTCTATAATTTTGGGGTTTTAAGTAAGATTGAGTTTGGAACATGGAGGTTATCAGACGTCCAAAGTGATTTATAAAAATTATTATAAATGAAAACTGTTATTTGGAAATAAATAATACTTTTAGTGTGAATCAAACTGATACAATTTTAAATTCTTCTTTTTGCGCCTAGCGCGTAAATGTCAAGTGTTGTAGTTCGGC
>JACCDO010700954.1_pt1 | contig 13755 bp, 13 predicted proteins | sample 7446101 | NCBI WGS metagenome assembly JACCDO01 (sample SAMN15323440, study PRJNA562643) | freshwater metagenome | isolation source: river surface water | place: USA:Blue River Watershed | collected 2017-08-16
TTAAGTTACAGCAGTATTTTATCTAGAGACTATAACGTCATTATGGGACTAGTTTTTATTCAAAGTGGTTTATTTCTTTTAGGAAATGTTCTTTCAGATATGGCGTACGTTTTAGTGGATCCAAGGATTGATTTCACATGATTATAGAAAAACTTATTAAAAATGATGATTCTCTAAAAAAATGGCGAAGGTTCAAATCTAGAAAACTTGCTGTTATTTCTTGTTGGTTAATTTTTCTTGCTTGTTTCTTTAGCTTTACAGCTGAATTCTGGGCGAACAGTTGTCCAATTATCATGAAATATGACCACAAGTTTTATTTTCCAGTATTTAAAGATTATCATCCAACTGTTTTCGGAGATCCCGAATCAGTAGTGGTTGATTATAAAAATTTAGAAATTGATAAGGAAAGAGGTGATTTTGCGCTTTGGCCAATGATCACCTGGAGTCCATTTGAATCAAATGCAGAGGTTGAGTCATTTCCTTCTGCGCCGTCTAAGGATAACTGGATGGGAACTGATGATCGTGGAAGAGATATTTTTACAAGACTTCTTTATGGACTTAGGTATTCCATCATTTACGCAGTTCTTGTGTGGATAATTACTTTTTTTACAGGAACAGTTCTTGGTGGAATGATGGGATTTCTTGGAGGGAGACTCGATTTTTGGGGACAAAGAGTCGTTGAAATTCTTTCAACTGTTCCACAGTTTTTTCTTCTAATTATTATTATTTCAATCTTTAAACCAACTCTTTTGTTATTGATCTTTATTTCAAGTCTTTTTGGATGGATTGGTATTAGCTCTTACATTAGAGGAGAGTTTTTAAAGAATCGAAAAAGAGAATTTGTTGAAGCTGCTAAGGCATTAGGATCTGGAAGAGTACGAATTTTCTTTAAACATCTTCTCCCAAATTCCTTATCTCCCATCATTACCTTCTCGCCATTTGTGATCGCTGGTAATATAGTAAGCCTCGCTGGACTTGATTATCTAGGATTTGGGTTAACACCCCCGACTCCAAGTTGGGGAGAGTTGTTAAATCAGGCGCAAAAACATTTCACAGTTGGGTGGTGGCTTGCGGTTTATCCCTCACTTGCTTTGTTTTTTACTCTTACGATGCTTTCTTTAATTGGAGAGGGAGTAAGGGATGCGATGGATCCCAAAGAATAGATCTAAATTTTTAAGGAACATCTTATGAAGCAAACATCTCAGCGAATTGCTGGTTTTAAGGACTCAATTTTTGGAGTTATCTCAAAGCTTTCAAGAGAACATGGTGCCGTTAATTTAGGTCAGGGATTTCCAGATTTTGATGGACCTGTCTGGTTAAAGGATCTTGTAACTGAGAAGATGAGAGAAGGCCATAACCAGTATGCTCCGTTTCATGGGACTCACAATCTAAGAACTTCTATCGCTCAATATTATAGTCAGTACTACCATCTAAAATATGATGCGGAATCACAAGTAACAGTTACGGTTGGTGCAACTGAAGCCATTTATCTTGTGATAATGGCCCTTATTAATCCAGGGGATGAGGTTGTTGTTCTAGAACCTTTTTATGATTCTTATGTCGCCTCGATAAAAATGGCTGGAGGAATTCCTGTCCCTGTTACCATGCATGCTCCAGATTTTTCAATTGATGAAAAAGAACTAAAAAAAGCGATTTCACCTAGGACGAAACTTTTAATTATTAACAATCCTCATAATCCCACAGGAAAAGTTTGGAGAAGAGAAGAAATCCAATTCATTTGTGACCTCTCAATTCAGAACGACTTTTACGTTCTCTCGGACGAGGTATACGAATTTTTAATGTTTGATGGTGAAAAACATCTTCCGACGGCTACATTCAAAGATATGTTTGAAAGAACAATCACTGTTTCAAGTGCTGGAAAAACTTTTGGTGTCACTGGTTGGAAAATTGGCTGGATTTGTGCCAATGAAGAAGTGTCTAAGGCCTGTCGCTTAATTCATCAATACGTCACATTTGCAGTTTCTACCCCTATGCAAGAGGCTGTGGCAGAGGGGTTAAAAAGACTTCCAGATTATTTGCCAGAGTTTGTTTCATTGTACGAATCAAAAAGAAATTATTTTTATAAAGAGCTTAAAAATTTGGGATTTGATTTTCCTATACCGAAAGGAACATATTTTATGATGGTTCCTATTCAAGGAAAAACAAATTTAAAAGACGTCGATTTTGCAATGAAGCTTATTCAAGAAAGAAAAGTGGCAACGGTTCCTCCTTCGGCATTTTATTTGAAATCTACCGAAGGAGAAAAGTTTTTAAGATTTTGTTTTGCCAAGAAAGAGGAAACTCTTAATCAAGCAGTGAAAAACTTAAATGGCCTGTAATTTAACTTTTGTCGTTTGAGTTTTTCCTTCTCTTTTAAATTTTACTTCAATAGTGTCGCCAATTTTGTGTTTCTCAAGCACTTGGTAAATATCATCCAAATTATTAACTTCAACACCATCAACACTTAAAATAACATCTCCTAGATAAATCCTTCCAGCCCTGTCTTGGGTTAAACCTCTAAGACCCGCCTTCGCCGCTGAACCTTTTTCATCGATATAAGAGATAACAAGACCCTTTTCTCCGCCAAGCATCCTATTTCGCCAGCTCTCAGGAGCGAGACCTATTCCAAGACCTGGTCTAATCACTTTTCCATGTTTAATCAGCTGAGGCACAATCATTTTGATTGTATCCACAGGCACTGCAAATCCAAGGCCCGCACTAGAGCCACTGGTTGAAAATATGACAGTATTCATACCAATGAGTTTTCCAGCTGAGTCTAAAAGTGGTCCCCCTGAATTTCCCATGTTAATGGCAGCATCAGTTTGAATCATGTCAGTTATTTTAACACCACCGACGCCATCAATTTTTCTTCCTAAAGCAGAAACGACTCCTGTCGTAAGAGTGTAATCAAGACCAAAAGGTGAACCTATCGCAAATGAATATTGACCGACTTGAAGTTCTTTTGAGCTTCCAAGGGAAATAGGAAGAAGCTTTGATGGTTTTTTTTCTAATTTTAAGACAGCAACGTCTTTTTCTGGAGCAGTTCCAATGAGCTTAGCTTCATATTGTTTTGAATCATTATGAAAAGTGATGACAAACCTAGTCCCACCCTGAACAACGTGGAAATTAGTAATAATATGTCCCTCATTATCCCAGACCCAACCAGATCCTTGACCCTGTGGCATTTCAACTTCCCCATAAAAGAAATTACGGGCGAGTTTAATATTTGAGACGTTGACCGTTGATGGTACAGCTCTTCTATAAATTTCAATGGTTTTATTTTCAACAGGCATTAACTCGATTGAAAAAGCTGATGCACTAAAAATTGAGATACATAAAAAGAGGACGAACTTCATTTGGTACTCCTTTTGACTAAAATGACAGCTAGAAGTATAGTATTTTTCACTGAATCTCCCAAGAGGAAACCCTATGACAACTGTTAGAACTCCGAGTGAAATTAAATTTATTAATCGCCAAACAGGCCAGACTGAAGTTGAAAAAGTCTATGGTGATTGGTTTATCAATTTCTTATACAAAACTAGTGCGGGGCACAGAGTCGGAAAGGTTTTCACAAACAAGTATTTTAGTAAATTTTATGGCGCTTTTCAGGATATGCCGGCGAGTCATAAGAAAGTTCGTCCCTTTATTGAGAAATTTAATATCAATATTGATGAATATGAACCAGGGAGTTTGCATTCTAAAGATATGAGAGACTCCTACCGTACCTTTAATGAGTTTTTTATTAGAAAATTCAAACTTGGCGCCAGAACTTTTGAGTCAAATCTATCAAAAATGCCCGCCTTCGCTGAAGCACGATATGTAGGGTTTGATGCTGTTGATGAAAAAAAACTCTACCCTGTGAAAGGACAGTATCTTTTGGCCAAAGATTTAGTTGGGGATAAAAATATCTCTAAGATTTTTGAGGGTGGTCCTTTAATTATCGCAAGACTTTGTCCGGTTGATTATCACCGTTATCATTATCCAGATAATGGTAAGGTTTTAGATCATTTTAGAGTGCCCGGAACTTATGATTCAGTTAATCCACTTGCTCTCCAGCACAAGAACCAAATTTTTATAAGAAATGAAAGGCATGTTTCTATTCTTCAAACAGAAAACTTTGGAAGACTTGCTTATATTGAAGTAGGTGCAATCTGCGTTGGTAAGATTGTTCAATCTCATCCTTGGAAAGAGCCTTTTGTAAGAGGTGAAGAAAAGGGGTATTTCCTATTTGGAGGATCTACAGTGATTCTTCTAGGTGAAAAGGGTGCATGGAAGCCATCTACAGATATTACTCAAAACACATCTAAGGGTATAGAAACATATCTCCATTTAGGTCAAGAAGTTGCTTTTAAAGGATAAATTTACATACGATAGGAAAGTGATCCGTAGGAAATCGACCATTATCGTGAGTTTTATCCATAAAACAGTTTTTAATTTTTAGATTTTGATCAGTCAGGATCCAATCAATACGTGATCCATTTTGGTCCTCTCCGTTAAAAGCGTGATGAGATGTTTCTTCTAAGGAATTAAATAATTTCCAAGAATCGATTAGAGTTGGAAAATATTCTAAAATAACTGATCTAACTGGGCCTTCAGGAGGGTCATTGAAGTCACCCATAATAATGATTTTTGAATCATCATCTCGGATTTTCATTAACTCATGACAGAGTACTTTAATTTGATGAATTCTTGTTTCTTGATTTACGTGGTCAAGATGTGTGTTAACAATAAAAAATTTTTCGTTTGTATGATTTAATTGAATTTTTATCCAGGTCATGAGTCTAGGGAAAGCACTGTTGAAAGAGCTGCTGCCAGCGACATCAGGAGTCTCCGAAAGCCAAATATCCTGAGATTTTAAAACATGAATGAAGTTTTTTTTTATGAAAAAACTTGGATACATTCTTGGTTTTATCCATGATCGATGGGAATCAATTAGTTCATAATCAGCTAAGAGAGTATTCAATTCATTAAGTTGATCAAATCTTCCTTCTTGAGTTGCTATCAAAAGAGGGGAATGATTTTTGAGAGTATTAACTAAAAGATTTTTACGATAATTCCAGGAGTTTTCTTTATCTCCTGGATTATCGAAGCGAATATTACAACTAATAAGAGCAAAATCCATATCTCATCATAAGTCTAATCTTTGATCTTCTCAACATAACTTGAGATAGAAACATTTAATTTTGATTCTGGATTGATTAATTGGCGACTTAATTTATCGGGAGATTTGGGTCTTTTTTGACATTTTTCTCCAATTAATCCTATTGGAACAAAGGAGTTTTTTGAAAGTGGATTAAGGGAGAATTTTAAAAATTTGATTTGATCCTTAAAACTTAAAATCCATCTTGATGATCCATCTTTTAATTTGGTTTCTTTTATTGAATCGGCCTTCGTTATGTCAAGATTTCCAAGATTAGTTTGAATAAGTAGGGAATCAATCAGATCTTGAAAAGAAATAGATGTAGTTTTCTTTGAATCGATAGAACGATGAGTTTGAATGCATTTATTTGTATTAAAGGTTACTTTGTTATTAAAAGCTTTAGGAACTTGATAGGATTTATTCTTTTTAATCGTTTTAAATGAAATAATTTCTTTTCTCCCCTCAATAGTTAAAAAAATTTTTGCTTTTTCTGGTTTGGTTAAGATTTTTTGATTTGAAATCGCTCCATTTATTCTTTGAATTGAAAACTCTTCATTAATTAAATTTTTTTTGTAAAATTCTCCTAGTTCTCGCAGATTTCCTTTGAAAAAGATCTCATAATGATAAGGTGTTTTTCTAGTTAGCCAAATATCTTCTTTGAGGGTATTTTCATTTAAAAACAAATCAAAATCTTCAATAGCATAAGCATGATTAATTTGATATTTAGTTAGAATTTCATTCCTTCTGTTCTTGTCATCTATATTAAAAATTTTGCCATCGCCATTATTAAAGATGAAAAGTTGAGAAACTTTTCTTTCCTGAGTAGATCTTGCGATTTGAAGAGTATTTTTGCCGGAAATAATATCGGTAATAATTTGCGCATTTGATTTTAATAAAAATCCATTCCCATCATAATTAAAATTAATTTTTTCATCTTTAGTATTTAAATAAAAACTTAATTTTGAATAATAGTTTTCGGGAATAATTTTTAATTCAAATTCATGATTTGAATTTGTTGGAGAATGAGTCATTCTTGTATCTAAAATCAAGGTGTCTGAAAAATAGGATATCTCTTTATTTTTAAGATTGTTTGGATTTTCTGTAAGGATTTCTAATCCAAGATTTTTAATATCAATTTTATTTGTAAAAGAAATAATTTCATTAGGGATGTTTTGAGATGAATTCTTTAAAATTAATATACCATTTACTTCTCGTTCTGTAGTTGTGTCAGAGTGAGAAATCTTATCAATTTGGTTTGAAGACTCTTCAGCCTCTCCTACTTGTTGAAAAGGTTCATATTCTGGAGTTTGATTTTTCCCACATGAGGCAAGTATTAAAAAAAATAGAATCTTAATCATACTGTCTCCATCAGAATTTGTTGTGTGATGTTTTTTAAATCTCCCATTCCCCAAAAAATAACTTTTTGATCGGTTATGGATTTACTTTTTTTATTTTGAGTTTCTTTTATAAATGACTCTATATTAAACATCATTGCTTTTAGTATTTTAAAATCATCATCTGCCATTTTAATCTTTTTAAATTTAAAAAGATTTGATTCTTTGTTTTCCATAATTGTCTCAATATATTCGATGGATTCATGCTGAATGTTTTCTTCGGAATTGATTGCTCTGATGTCGTTTGAGCTTAACTCTGGTGATATGAAAAATTGAACTCCATTGGTTTGAATCATTTTCTTCTCTAATAAGTCATGGAGAATTCTCAGGCAAAGTTGAGGGATAATACCAGATGCCTTTTGGATCTCTGAAAAAGAGTGATTTTTATCTGCAATAATTTCTAAAATATTTCGTTCAAAAAGTGTTAACGATTTCATTTTTTACTTATCCTATTTATATTGTTGAGGTGAGTTTTCGATATGAATAAAGAAAGTTTTTCCGCTCGATGAGATCAATTAATTTATTGATTTCACTTTTAGTGTATAGTGAAAATGCATTCTCTATGAGCTCCTGGAGTTTTGAATACTCAGGTCTGGAATTTAATTGTTCATCAATTAAGTTATTAAAAATTTCTAATTCACCAACTGACATTTCTTTTCCATTAATGATTCTGTAAATTCGCGTTAAATTTATCCCTGTTCTACGAGACATCTCTCTTAATTTGTCTTTTGGATATGCTTGTCTGTATCGTTGAATAACGTCCTCTTGCATTTTCATAGGATCTCCTTTTTTTATGGAGACCAATAGAGCAAGTACTATGCCAAACTAAAGTTCGATGTTGTTTTCCTGAATGATGCGATAAATGGCAGAGCTTGAAATTTTAAGCTCTTTAATGGAAGAGGAAATTTTATTTTGATTTCTTTGGAGAGATTCTAAAACTGCTTTTTTTTCAATCTCTTTTATGTAAGCTCTGAGGCCAACTTCAAATATGTCATTAAAATTATTGGCCTCAATTTTTAAATTATTTTGTTTTAAGATATTTTGTAATAACAAATCATCGATTATCCCATTTTTGACGTGAGACATTTTTTCACATACTTTTTCTAGTTCTCGAATGTTGCCAGGCCAAGAGTAATTCATTAATTTTTCAAGAGCATCTTGTTTAATAATGAATCTTCTTGGTGATTTAATCTGAAAATATTTGATGAGTTTTAAAATATCTTCTTTTCTGTTCTTGAGTTCAGGTAAATGAAATTGGTGGCCACTTATTCTAAAAAAGAGGTCTTCCCGAAATTCTTTTTTTCTTATCTTTTCCTCCAAATCCTCACATGTCGCTGAAATTAATGTGAATTCTGATCGAAGTGGCCTTGAGGCCCCGACCGGAAAAAAAGTTTTTTCATCTAGTGCTTTTAAGAGCTTTTGTTGCATACCAAGTGACATCGTTGCGATTTCATCTAAAAAAAGAGTACCCCCGTTTGCGAGCAGTAATTTTCCGTCTTTTTTTTGATCCGCACCTGTGAAAGCTCCTTTTTCATAACCAAAAAGTTCTGATTCAAGGAGATTTTCTGGTATCTCGGAACAATTGATATGAATAAGGTTAGAATTAGGGTGGGTTATTTGATGAACTAGTTTTCCGAGAAGACTTTTTCCTGTTCCAGTACTACCTGTTATAAACAAAGTTTTATTCTTCCAATTGATGTCACATAATTCCCTTAAGTCTCTTATAAGTGCTTCATTTTGAGTAATAAATGTTTCTTGGATAAGCTTGTCAAAAACCTGATTTTTTTCTTGCAAAAATTTATTAACATAGACAGGAAGAAGCTCTCTTATTTTCGATTTCGAGAGGTAATGTTTAACTCCCAAGTGATATGCGGCCTCAATGATATCGTCCTCTTTGTAAGAACTAACCACGATACAATATGCTTTTGACTTAACAATGGCAGGTATTATCTCTATGCCACTTCTGTCTTCTAATTCGATATCCGTGATAATTAAATCAAATGTTTGTGAATTTATAAGTTCAAATGCTTCAACTAAATTTTTGGCCTCGCTAACAAGACCAAATTTCATGAGAATTTCTTTTAACTCTATACGCGTATATTTATCATCTTCAATAATGAGAATATTTAGTACTTTGCTCATAAAAATTCTTATAAAATAAGTAGTATTCGGATTCCGTATAATTTATTCGGAATCCGAATTTAGAGGAATATCAAAAAGGATTTTATGAAAATTCTACGCACTTCGACGGTTGATGAAATTTGCCAGTTAGTTGTGGACCGTTTAATCGATCAAACAATATCAAAGCCTTGCAGTGTTTTTGGCCTCGCCACCGGAAATACGATGATTCCGATTTATGAGGCCTGGGTAAAAAAGATTAATGATTTAAATCTCGATCTAAGCAAATCATTCTTTTTTCTTTTGGATGAGTATGCAGGTTTGTCCAGCAATAGTCCCGCAAGTTTTAAATCCTATATCCAGAGTCATTTTTTTTCTAAATTAGGAATTACCTCTCATCAGTATCTTATTCCATCACTTGATAATATGAATAATTATGATTCTTTGATTGAGCAGGCCGGGGGAATAGATATTCAACTTCTTGGGATTGGAAAAAATGGGCATATTGGTTTCAATGAACCAGGTTCAGATTTCAATACCAAGACAAGAACGGTTCGATTGACTGAGCAAACATTAATTTCAAATGAAAAAAATCTTGGGTTTGAAAAACCCCATGAAGCGGTGACGATGGGAGTTTCTACTATCCTTAAGAGTAAAAAAATATTTATGATTGCAACAGGAGTAGAAAAATCGAACGTGATTAAATATTTGATTAATCACCACATGGATACTAATTGCCCTGCAACTTTTCTAAAGGATCATGAGAGTTTTTTCTTGTTTTTGGATTCTGAGGCTTCATCTAAAATCAATTTAAATATTTGACCAAGGTCTTGAGATCCACTGATAAATGGAAATGAATCTAAGTTTAGAAATTTTCCTTTTTGGCACAATTGAATTTGATAAAGTATAGCAAATGGAATTTTTGGAGCAAAGGCCCCTGATTTAGTTGTTAATTCACTGCCTCTTCTCACATTGTCCATCATCCAACCAGGAAGTCTTAAATGATATGGATTTCTTAGAACTTCACCTGTGTGACAAGCGAGGGCAAGCATTTGAAGCTCTAAGATTCTGTTTGGAACTTCAAGCATGAGATTTGGTTTCTTTAATTGTCCCCAGTACTCTGACCATACAACGATTGAGGTTTGATTTTTTATTTTAACTAAACTTTCTCTCAAAAGGTTTGAGGTTTTTATGTGAGTGGGATGAATATCAAGGTTGTGAGGAGCAATGATAATTTCAGGTTTGTATTTTTTAATTAGTTGGATCAGTTCTTTTGATTTCAGTTTCCAGTCTTCACTTAAAATGTAATTTTTAAATTGTAGTGTCTTGCAAGCGTTAAGAAGTTCTTTTTTTCTTTCTTTTTTTCTGCTCTCCAATGAACCTAGAGTGACTGCTATGTTAACTACTTTACACCCGTTTTCTTGGGCCAGGCGAAGGGCTAAAGACGAGGTTATGCATTCATCATCAGGATGAGGTGAGATTAAAAAAACTTTGAGTCTTTGAGGCTTTTTTTTTGAAACTTTTGATTCGGGAAAAAAACTTGAAATGTTTTTTAAAACAGTGGTGAATTCCATTTCACCTTCCTTTTTAAAATCTTGTTAAAGTCGTTAAGACGTAACAAAAAGCAATAAGGATCAAGACTGATCTGATCATAAAGTCCTCAAAGAAATTGTGTGTGTTAAATTCAATTTAGCAAAGGTGAAAACACTCAGTCTAGGGCCATTTCTGAATATGTGAAAACCAAATGATTTTAGCTATTTACGCTTGTAATCATCCTGCAGACGAATAATATCATCCTCACCTAAATAGTTTCCTACTTGAGCTTCAATAATAACTAATTCAGTAGACTGATTATTGGCGAGGCGATGTTTTGCCTCTTTGGGGATATAGGTTGACTCATTTTCTTTAAGATCAAAAGTGTTTTCATTGATCGTAACAGTGGCAATGCCCTTAACAACAATCCAATGCTCAGATCTGTGGTGGTGGTATTGTAAAGAAAGTTTAGCACCCGGGTAAACGGTGATTTGTTTCACCTTATAACCCATAGATTCATCTAAAATAGTATAAGTACCCCAAGGACGATGTGCTGTTGTGTGAACATTTGTTAGTTCGGAATTAATTTTTTTAACTTCAGCAACAAGGTCTTTTACTTTTTGTGTAGAACCTTTTTTGGCAACCACAAGAGCATCTTGAGTGTCCACTATAATGAGATTTTCAACATCGATAGTAGAAACGAGTCTCTTATCAGTCAGGATAAGATTATTTTTTGATCCTAAATTAATTAAATTTTTTGATACCGTATTACCTTCTAAATCTTTTTCCAGATTTTCATCTAGAGAATCAAAAGATCCAAGATCACTCCATCCTATATCAGAAGGAACAACTTTAACTCTTTTTGATTTTTCCATCACTGCATAATCAATGCTCTCTGAACGAATAGCCTTCATATCCTCTGCAAGAGGACGAATCACTTGATCTTTTCTTGATTGATTGTATGTCAGAAGTGTTTGTTCGTAGATATCTGGTGCGTGGATCTTTAGTTCCTCAAGAAAAACCCCGGCCTTAAAACAAAACATACCACTGTTCCAATAGAAGTTTCCTGAATGAATATACTCAATTGCCTTTTCTTTTGAGGGTTTTTCCTTAAAGGACTTAACATCTAAATTTTGCGCTTCTATGTAACCGTATCCAGTTTCTGGATAAGAAGGTTTAATGCCAAAAGTAACAAGGTTATTTTTATCAGCAAGCTCTTTTGCTTTTGAAACGACCTCCTCATAAGATTTTTGATTTTTTATCAAATGATCAGAGGGAAGAACTAAAAGTATTTCTTCCGAGGAAGCATGAAGGGCAGCGAGAGCAATTGCAGGAGCAGTGTTTCTTCCCATTGGTTCTAGGATAAAATCTGCTGATGTTTTTTGAGAAACTTCTTTGAGTTGATCAAGTCCAAGAAAATATTGATCTTGGTTTATGATGATTGAAAAGGAATCAACTAATTCTAAATTTCTTGAAATTGTTTTTTGAAAAAGACTTTCCTTATCAAAGATTTTAACGAATTGTTTTGGGTATAGAGTTCTTGAAATAGGCCAAAGTCTTGTTCCAGAACCGCCACAAAGAATAATTGCTTTCATATATTTTCCTTAAAAACATTTTTCGAATCTTAACTCGTCATTTAATTTTAGGAAATACCTAAAGTCATAGAGGCTACTGTGAAGTAGATCAATAGTCCGGTAATATCAACAATTGTAGTGATAGCAGGACTGGCCACAACCGCAGGGTCTCCTCCAAGTTTTCTAACAACAAGAGGAAGTCCTGCTCCGATTACGGCAGATGAAATAACTTGCACAGCAATAGCAAAAGAAATGATGAGGGCAATATAGTTCATACTAAATCCGGCCGGCAGCATTGCATGAAATGAGAGGTAGGCGATTTTAAGGTAGGTCAATATCGCAACACATAGTGAAAGAAGAAATGAAATTTTGGCTTCTTTAAAAATAATTTTAAACCAGTCGCTGTCATCCATTTCTCCAAGCGAAAGAGAGCGGATGACCACTGTTGCGGCCTGAGATCCAGTGTTTCCACCTGTGGCTGCCATCATGGGCATATACATAGCTAGGATGATAAAGCTTTCTAGAATACCTTGGTATTGATTAATAATCATACCTGACATGATACCAACGGCTGCAAGAGAGACTAACCAGACAACTCTTTTTTTGAAATGATTAAGAGTAGAAGTTGTCAGATAGTCTTCATCGTTTGAAGAGGGAATGATCCCCATGATTTTTTCGATATCCTCAGTTGCTTCTTTTTGGATAATATCAATGGCTTCTTCGTGAGAAACAATACCAACCAGCTGATTAAGTGAATTTAAAACAGGAATGGCGACAAGGTCATATTTTTCAATTTTTTGAGCAACTGATTCCCGATCTTCATTAACTTCGGCGTAGACAAAAAACTCATTAAGCATTTCATCGACTTTAGTCATTGGTTCACTGAGGACAATATCTTTAAGAGTAACAAATCCTTTTAAAACCATAGAGTGATCTACAACATAAATGTAATAAATCATTTCTTTTGAAGGAGCATCTTTTCTGATTTTTGCCAAAGCCTCGGAGGCATTCATGTCGGCAAAAATAGTCGCAAAGTCAGTGGTCATAATCCCACCGGCGGTTTCCGGAGGATAGGCCGATAGGATAATTACATCTTCTCTGACTTTTCTATCGATATAAGGCAAAAGTTCAATCTGTTCATCTTTTGTGAGTTCCTGATAAAGATCTGCTCGGATGTCTGAGAACATTTGATTGAAGATATCGGCAAAAGTTTTTTTATCAAGCGAAGAAAATAGTTTTAGTTGCAAATCTCGGCTAAAATCAGAAAAAATCCTTCCCTGATCTTCTAGGTCAAGTTTTTTTAAGTATTTAATAATTTCTTCAGTCGAGCGCTCCTCCATGAATTCGGCAACATCCATGGTGGGTAGTTCTTCAAACATTTCAACAAGTTCAGCCGTCTTTCCTTTTTTGGAAAGATCTTCTAGAAGTTCTTGATTTTCTTGGTCCAGATTTTGGTTCGATTCTTCCACAAAAACTCACTAAAATAAATTATGTTTTTATTTTAAGGCATTCTTAACTATTTAGAAATCCTTATATAACAGGGGAAAAAAGATATTAATAGAGGACTATAAATTTTTCTCTTAAAAAATATGAAAACCGCCGATAGTTAACTAAGGATATCTATATTTTGGGTATCAATAGGGAATTATGGCGAATGAGGTAACTTTATATAAATTGGGCTTTAAGCAAGAATGGAAAGTTCTTAGTTATGCACTTAAGAACGATTCAAGTTTATCTATTGGAGAAAATGAAAGTGCCATTGAACTCATTCAAAGTGCTGCTGAAAACAAGATAGCTCTTGTTATTGCATCTCTAGTGAAAAAAGAAGATCTCATTCAAATTGCCACCTTCATGAAGGTGTACAAACAAATTGCTCCCGATACTTTGTTTAAAATGGTTGTCGTTAATTTTTCTGGCGATAAAACGTATGAAAAAGCTATTGCTCGATTAGGAATTTTAGACGTTGTAGATCCCTTAATAAATGTGAAGGCCCTAA
>JACCDO010813667.1_pt1 | contig 13752 bp, 12 predicted proteins | sample 7446101 | NCBI WGS metagenome assembly JACCDO01 (sample SAMN15323440, study PRJNA562643) | freshwater metagenome | isolation source: river surface water | place: USA:Blue River Watershed | collected 2017-08-16
ATAAACATAAGACAACAATATCAATGAGAGAAGAAAATAAACAAGTCCATAATGAACCAAATAATGAGAGAGAATAAAATCAATAAATAAAATCAATAAAATAAAATAAAATCAATAAAATAAAATCAACAAAATAAATAAAAATATAATATATATTATTTATCACATATGTATTATATATAATTTGTAGTTTGCGTTATTTTGTGTATGATGACGTATCGTCTCAACTGTTAAATAATTTATTCATATTGTTAATTTCAGGTTTATCTGCTTCCTTAGTAAATAATTTTATCAATTGTTCTTCATCTCTGAAACGAATAGTATAATTTTGTTGAACATTATTTCTCCCAATTCTTCCCAATGCTTGAATAATTTTTTCTTGTGTCAAATCCATATCTTTGCTTAAATAACCATGGCAAAATTGATAATTAGTACCATAAATATAATCACTAGAAGCAATAATCATGTATAATTTCTGTGAGTCTGCCAAATTCTTCATTATTTCAGTATATTCAATACTTTCATGATTTGTGAAGACACCAATTCCCATTAATAATAATACTTTCCAAGTGTCTTCTACATCTTTTAATAACATAATTTTGTTTATTACACTGTCTTCAATGTCACATTTGAAACATTTCTTTGGGTTCATTTGTTCAGACCATTTTTTTATATGTTCACTTGTATTAGGTACAAATATATCATTTAAACGAGAAATTTTAATAGAATTACGTAATAATTCTATTTGTGTGTTTAATTCTCTCAATTCTTTATTTTGGATGTTGTCACTGTCTTGTCGATTGATCTTTTTATCATTTTTCTTCTTTTTTCCATCATCGCTTTCTTTTTGAGTTAGACCATTTTTCTCATTAATATCTTCAATATTTCTTTCTAATTTTTCGATTTTTAGATTAATAGTATTGTTGAAATTAATTTTTTCCATAATATCATTCATTACCAAAGAAGGAATATTTGCTTGTTTTACACAGAACCCCGCAATTTTTTCAATGTCTTTTGCTAAGAATATTGTTGGACCATCCGTTAATGTAAATGCGTCTTTTGTTGTCATATATAATCCACAGTCACCATTATTTCCATTTAATTTTTCCATATATTCTTTGTTTGTCGTGTCAATTTTGTTACCTTTTGCGTCAATATATTGATTAGGAATTATTTTCTTCTGTTTTTTAGAAACAAAATTATCTACAATATTTTTCCATTCAGGTTCTTTAATTGATTTAAGTACTTTTATATAATATAGTTTAATATTCATCATATCAATTTCATTTATAGTTTCAAATGAGCGATTAACTGACACTTTAGAATTTTCCTTCACAATATTTTCTGAATAAACAAATTTAATGAATTCAACAATCTCATTTAAGTCAAAATATCTCAATAATGTCAAATAATTATCACAATGACTGATGATTTCTTGTAACATTTTGTATTCATTTGTAATATAATGAGGTAATACTACATAACCATTTTTGTCAACAAGTGGTATAGACTTTTTACAATCATGACTTACAATGTTGTAAATTTCTGCTCCTTCAAATTTATTTCTAAAATCACCACAAGTATCTGGCAATTCATGTATCTTGGGTAATGTTGCTGAAGACAAAACCATATTTGGTATTAAATTTTCTTTCCAATTTTTGTTAATAATTTCGTGAAATTCGTGATTAGAATAATCGAGTGTAATTGTAGGTTCATCCCAATATGTAATTATTTGGGAACCGGTATTAAATGACAACATATAATACATTGCTGGTAAATAAGATTTAATATCACAAATCATTATTTCTACTTTGTCACCAATACTATTGTCTACTTTCCAAATACCACCGGTTTTCCAATTTTTAGTAATTTCTTTTGCAGCAAAATAGTGTAATCTAATATCACCTGAACTGGCGCAACCAAACGCAAACGCTATTTTTTTATTTATTGATATAGCAGCGCGAGCCAAAGCAAGACCAACATGTCTAGCAGCGCAAACAAATATTACTTTATATTTTTCTGATAAACCAAGAGGTGTCAATGTTTTACCAGTACCAGTTGGAGCAATATATAGTACAAGTTTTGGGCATAAATTTTGACTAATAGTAAATATATCTTTTTGATGTTGATAAAGTGTCATATCAGAATATTTCAGTAAATAATCATTTTTCTCTATAAATTCAACTGAATTAGAAACAACATCAAATAATGTAATTTCGTCTTCATATTGTTTAATAATTTTTTTACAAATATCAATAATATGTCTATTAATATGTTTAATTTGATTTTTCAATAATTTCGTGATAGTGAAATAATTATATTGCCATTTACTTTTCTCAGATTTATTATAGTGTTTCAAGACTTTTTCGATTAATTCGATTAAAATAACTTCATATATGGTTTCTTTTTCAATAGATTGATTTGTATTTTTTTCAAGACGAATTTTGTCAGCAGTTTTTAATTTAATATCTGTTTTTACATTAATATGAATAAAATTAATTTCGTATTTTTTAATAAGTTTATTAATAGTTTCTGAAAAATATTTGTTGTAAAGATAATCTTCCATTGTTTCGTTATGTTCAATCTTTAGAAATGACAATAAAGACGGAACCTTATTATATTTGATATTAACATCGTGAAATCCTTTGACAATTAAATCAAGAATTTCTTTTTCATTTTGTGAAACAGGAACTTCAATAGTATCCCATTCAGATTTATTAAGTTTTCTTTGTTTTAAGTCCATTTTGCTAGTTAATTGTAAAATAAGTTAAGTTACTTATGAGTAAATTATATAATGTTATGGTTATGTCTTTAAGTTCTTTATATAATTCAATTTTTTTTAATATAAATAATAAAAAAATTGACAGGTAAATAAATTAATAAGGAACAGATATAAACATAACTATAATAATTATAATTATAAAATGAGCGAATTCAACAATACTTGTTCTGTTATTTCAATTGAAGGAAATATTGGTTCTGGAAAATCTACATTATTGAAAAATTTAAAGACATATTTTGATAATAATAATTATTCGTTAAAAAATGGTCGTAAAGTTTTATTTTTGAGAGAACCAGTTGACCAATGGGAAGAAATAATGGATGCTAATGGTAACACAATGATTACAAAATTCTACGCTGACCAAGAAAAGTATTCATTTCCATTTCAAATGATGGCATATATTTCTAGATTATCATTATTGAAAGAAGCAGTTGAAAAAAACCCTGGTTCAATTATTATTACTGAACGAAGTTTATATACAGATAAATATGTTTTTGCAAAAATGTTATTTGATAGTGGTAAAATTGAGGATGTTAATTACAAGATATATAATAAATGGTTTGATGTTTTTGCCAAAGATTTTCCAGTAAACAAAGTTATTTATGTAAATGCCGACCCAGAAATTTGTGATCAAAGAATTCATAAAAGAAGTCGTACAGGTGAATCAAATATCCCACTAGAATATTTAGATAAATGTCATAAATATCATGACGAGATGATCATTAAAGAATTAAATTTAACAACTAAAATGTTATTAGTAATTGATGGTAATGTAGACATTTATGAAAACGAAAAATATTTAGAAAACATGATTAATAAAGTGAATTTATTTGTTGAAGAATAAACAAAATATATGGTTATATTATGAATAATACGAATAATATTAATGATAATACAAACAGTGTTAAACAAAATATTCTTTTTTTTACTATAGCAAGAATGAACCCTCCAACACCAGGGCATCTTTTATTGGTAAAACGTCTTATTGAAGAAGCATTAAAACGAGGTGTTAACAAAGTATATGTAATACTATCTAAAAGTAATTCAGATAATGAGAACCCGCTTGATTGTGATGAGAAAATAAAAGTATTAGGAGAAACAAAATCAGATATGTCAAGTATGACAAACGCAATTAAAAGAAATATATTAGATGAAAATGTCAATAATTTTGATGAAGAAAGTGTGAAAAATATAGAAGTAAAATATATTTGTGTAGGTAAAATGGAATATACCCCATTAAATACACTTTCGCGTATATTATATTATGATTTTAAAAATAATAATAATATTCAGTTATTTGTTATAATTGGCGAAGATAGACAAAACTTAGTAGACAGCATTGCAGATATTTATATAAAAAACACTGATTATGGAGTGAAAATGATTGACACAATTATATTGAAGAGAGAAGATATGAAAAAATTTAAAGAATTAGACAAGTCTCAATTGGAAACGTTAGACATGAAAACAGTTCCATTGGGTGCTTTTTCTGCTTCCTTTGTAAGAAAAATTGTTAAATATGGTTTGAAAGAAAAATTCTTTGAATTATACAGACCATATTTACAAGATGAAATGAAAATAGAACAATTATATAATTTAATTTTAGAGGGGTTGAAAAAAAATAATCCAAAACCCAAATATGAAACAATCAAACCATTGAAATATTCCTATCCTTTAGTAATAGATAAAATATCAACAACAAAAATTTCAAATGAAGATGACGATGAAGAAGAACGACCAACACCATTGAAAAGAACTAGACGTAGTACCAAAAAAGGTGGTAAAAGAACTCGTAGATATAGAAAAAAGAAAACTAGTAAGAGAAAGTATAGTAAAGCAAAAAAATAAATAATTTTCACTATATTTGTAAAATATGTTGTAGAGAGAAAATATAAAGACAATTTATTATATTTATGTAGGTAATACATATGATAAACAATAATATTCGAACACCTGCGTCAACATTAGAAAAGATAAAAATTATGGAAAATAAAATTATAAAAATGAATAAAAAAATGGAAATATTATTTTGTAAACATGTTGGAGAATATGCTACGAAATTAGTAATTGAAACTAATCTAGATTATAAAAATAAATTAAAATGTGTTGAGATAAGTGATACACATTACTCAAATGGATATTGTAAACGCAGAATAGTATTATTAGAAAATAAACAAACAGATGAAAATGATTATATAGGATTATATGAATATTGGTATACAGATAGTACAATCTATGTTAAAAATCAATCATCAAATGATGGTATACAAGTAGAAACATGTTATATTGATACAGATCATATAAAAAATATAGATGCTAAGTCTTTTTTTGATGAAATTGATGAACAAATTGATTGGGACTATATTTTGTAAAAAAATAAAATAAATTTATAATTCGATTTATTTTATTATATCCTTTACACACTTGAAACTTATTTCCTTAGGAAATGTGTAATTAAATCTCCAAATCAATTACAACAGGAAAATGATCTGAGTTCCATTTTTCACAATATTCTCTATAACCATGATATATAAATGCGTTTTTTACCATTTTTTGGATTCGAGATGTGACTAAAATATGGTCAATCATTGAGAATTCATTATTTTCAGGCATACAGTCCTCATTTGGATCCCACCAGTCACTATATCTTTCTTCTTGAGATATATTAGATGCAATACTAAACAACTCATATTTACCAGCATATTGTCCCTTGTAACCCTTTAAAATATCTAATACCATTGATGTTGGTTTATTTGAGTTTACATCTAAGATTTTATTATCAAAATCATTAAAATCTCCTATCATAATAATCTCATAATCCATATAATAATAATCATAAATAGTCTTTTGAAGTACAGATGCCTGCGCTTCTCGTTCAGAACATCTCGTTGGATCTGTTGGGTTGGCTAATAAATGAGCACCGATCATTACAATTTTATAACCATTTATAGAATATTCTGTAATATAGTGCTTACTAACACCACTATTTCCTGGTGCCCCAGTGTACCCACATTTAGAACCATCAATTGGATAACCAGACTTTTCTTCATTACGATAAAGACTAATTAATGGTTCAATACGTGTCATCAATCCAACATTTTGTCCAGTACTCGTGTCGGTGCCTTTTTTTAAGTAGACGCTATATGTATTAGAAGTAGTTAGTTCATTTTTCACCATATTCAATTCATCACAACCCTCGACTTCACATAAATTGATAATATCAGGGTTTAAAGTATTAATTACGTCAGAAACAAAAAGAAGATGTACTAATGCTTGTGTCGTGTTTTTCCAGGTGCATCCTTGACCCGGACAGTCGAATGGAGCATAATAGTCAACAAATAACCATTCTACATTATATTGTACAATACGTAATTTTGTTTTGTCTTCGCGTCTATCTTGTCCAGAGTTTAGTACAGTAGGGCATTCAGTGTCAGCATATATATTGGGTCTACTTGATAAAAAAATTAAAAAGAGTAATAATAGATTGCTGAATATCATTGTTTCTTTAATAATGTTGATAAATTATTTTTATATATTTTTTGGAATATATGTTTTTTATTCAATATTTAATATTCCAGTAGAGGTAATCCTAATATTTTTTTTGGTTTATAACGTATAAAATCTAATTGTCGAGATGTTGTTGGGAATTCTGTATTTCCAAAAATATCTTGAAGCATTAACCATTCAAATAAACCTCCAGTATAAATAAAAACATTTTTAAATCCTAATGAGAGAAATTGTTGATATTTTTTATATATTTTTTCGTCGTTACAATTTCGTCCATATATAACAATTTTAGCATTAAATAATTTTTTTTGTATAAGACTATCAATTATATCTACTTCATTTGAAGCAATTATGGTTCCAGTAATTAAACAATTTTGTTCTGAATTATCCAATGTATTAATTATAATACAGTTATTAGCGTGATTTTGAATAATCCATTGCATATCTTCAAATCCTATTTTGATGTTTGGTAATGATATTGAATTACCCATTTTATTATTGTTGTTATAATTATTATATATGATTTTTTAAATATTTATTTTTCAAACACATTTAGAAAATAAATATTTAAAAAATCTAAGTAAATTTCACAACAATCTCGACTTTTTCTTTTTTAATACTTTTACTTGCTGAGACAGATAATTCTTCGCGTTTTTTACGTGTTTTAGAATTATCATTAATTGGTTCTATTTTTCTTTTAGAAGTACTATTTCTACTATTCATATCCTTTTCTATTTCTTCATAATTTTCTTCAATATATTCGACGACTTTGTTTTCTAATGCCCATTTAAAGAAATTAAGTTGTCCAAGTGTTGTTTCAATAAAAGTACCATTTGAATACGGAATACTAATTCTATCCCACCTACAAAAAGGATCAAATTTCTTTTTACTATATGCTTTTAATTTAAGTTTATAATCAACATATACTTTAAAACGTTTTACTTCAATACCTTCTGAATTATAAATAGGATATAAAGTAAAATATTTTTTAGCGTAATTAGTTGAAAACCAATCTACAATTCTGAGAGAAATTTGTGATTCTCCAGTAATAATTTTCAACATTCTAGTTAAATTATCGTCATTTTTATAAAATTTCATTAAATTACTTAATAGTAAGTCATTTTGGGTTGTATATGTAGAACCGGTATTAGATCCAGTTCCAGTGCTAGAACTAGGATTAAAAATATTATTTGAGGTATTATTCATAATTAATTAGTTATTGTATTATTTTTTTAAATACTTTTTAATCTTTAATATTCTTTTATAATTACAATTCTTTTATATAAAATTTTGTTTTGTTTTGTTTTGTTTTCTTTTGTTTAATTTTATTTTTCAATATTATTTGTAGAAACAGGTTTTAAAAATCTATCTTGAGCAACAACGTCATTCACATAATTGTTTGTACCTAAAAATGGGTTCATCCCAGTTGTAGCAATCATATCACGCTCTGCCATTCGAAAAGAACTATCTTCTCTCTTATTAGAATTAACAAAACCACTTGGTTGTAAATTATTTATTATTTGATTTTCATAAAATGAGTTATTATCGGTTGTCCAACCATCACTACAACTGAGTGATTGAAGATATGCTGAGTTCTCTTTAATTGTTTCTAAATTTATGTAATTTTCGTATTGGGAATTTTGTTTAAATATTCTTTTTGAACGTTCACATTTCTCTCCACCATTATTCCATTTCCATCCATTCATAATCAAAAATTTATAATAAATACTACTTATATTTTTAATTTGTCGAGAGAACTAATTTTCTCTCAATCCGATTTATTAATTTTCAAATTTTTAGTGAAATTAAATTTATCTTTATTTTGACGTCTTCTTTTGAGGTTACATTCTAAACAAGAAATAATAACATTATCACGATGGTGACCAATATCATTATCTATACGGTCTAATGTCCATTGATTATTTTCTCTCACATATTCATACAGTATATACATTTCTCTCTTACAATAAAAACATAATAGTTCACATTCTATTAATTTTTCAATTGTTTCACCAAATTTTATTAATTTGTTACTATCATACATTTCTTTCTCTATATCTTGATGTTTATAACTGTTTAGTTTTCTCTCTATCTGAGTTGCAAAAATGCGCAAATCTTCTGGTAGTGCCTTTTTTTCAGTAGACTGTAATTCGTCCAGTTTTTTAAGATTGTTAATGTTTTCGGCAAATGTTAACAAATTTGGTTGTAAATTCTTCCATTCGGTGTCAACAATAGTTCTCTTTTTTGGAGGTTGTTTTTCGGTTGTAAGTTTTTTAATTTGATATCTATTATGTGTTCCAGTTATTACTATTTTTTTACTATTTTCTTCATTATGTGAAGATTTTCTCTCATCGTCATTTTCCATAAATATGAAAAATAAATAAAATTTATGAATAGAACTAAAAATAATAAAAAACAATATAAATATATATAGTTATAAACTGAGTTAAAATTATAATTATTATATAATATATAATAATCCTATATGGAAGATCAAAATATCTTAAATGAAAACAAGAGTAATGTTAGTGAATGTTCTGAATTGAAAACATTAAAATACAAGACTATGCTTATGGGTGGGAAACAATTTATTGAAACAAAAACAAATAATAACATGGATAATTTAAATAAATTTCTTGAAAGAGAGAAAATCAACAACGAAAATGAACCTTGGAGTAAGTTAGACAAAACAATAAAAATAAAAAAATTATTAGATTATGCTAGTGATTATAGTGAAAAGAAGAATTTAAATGAAGATGAAAAAAAGAAATTAATAAATTTTTTTAGAGATTGTTTGGATAAGAAGAAATTAATAAGAGTTAAAGATGTTACATATGATAAAGAAAAAGGAAGTATTAAAGAAATACCAGCGTTGATTTTTAACAAAAACACTAAAAACTTTACATTAAAGAATATTGATAAACGTGTATCAACATTAAAAAGTCTAGCACCAAAAAAAGTTGTTAGTGTTAAAAATAAGAATGAAAACAATTGCTCTTCTGATGAAGAATGTGATGATGAAAAATGATATATTAATAAAATTGAATGTATAAATTATATTATAAGTAATATTATAAGTAATAAAATATATAATAACAAATATATAATAAATATATAATAAGTATATAATACAATGGAAGAAGTAACTAATGAAAATAAACATAATTATATCGAAACAAATATGTATAAAATAATACATATTTCATTGTCTTTGATGAAACGATATGTTGAAAAATATCCAAAAACAATATCAGAACCGGATTTTGAAGAAACATTTGAGAGAGACATTAAAAGTGTTTTATACAATTATTTTGATGAATTAATGAATAATAATAGTGAACTTATGGAAGAAATCTATACACTAGTCGATCAGTGTTTCCATCTGTTTTATGATTATATTTTTCCAAGACGTTCTTTCAAAAATACATATATCAGAAAAGATATTGATAAAAATATAGAAAAAATAAGTGAGCGTCTTCATTATCTTAAAAATATACCACAACCACAACAAAGAACAAATGAATGGTATGAATTTCGTCACAATTTAATTACTGCTAGTAATGCATATAAAGCATTTGAAAGTCAAGCAGTACAAAATCAATTAATATTTGAAAAGTGTCAACCACTTATAACTGCTGAAGATGATAAATTTACAAGTGTAAATATAAATAGTCCATTACATTGGGGACAGAAATATGAACCAGTATCTGTTATGATTTATGAAGATATGTATAAAACAAAGATTGGTGATTTTGGTTGTATAAAACATAATACATATCATTTTTTAGGAGCATCTCCTGATGGAATAAATATTGATAAAAGTTCAGAGAGATATGGCAGAATGCTAGAGATTAAAAATATTGTAAATAGGGAAATAAATGGTATACCAAAAAAGGAATATTGGATACAAATGCAGTTACAAATGGAGGTATGTGATTTAGAAGAATGTGACTTTTTGGAAACGAAATTTATAGAATATCCTGATTATAAAAGTTATACAGAAGATGTTTTAAAGATTGAAACAGAAAACGAAGAAGAATGTGCGGAAGATGATGATGAATATAATTATAAAATGAATAGTCAGACTTATACGAGTGATAGAAAAAGAAAAGGTATTATAATTTATTTTCAAACAAAAGAAGGGAAACCATATTACGTATATAAACCTTTAAATATTATACATGAACTTCAAATAGAACAATGGGAAGAAGAGCAATTAGAAAAATATAGAGGAAAAGAATATAATTATACATTTATTAAATATATATATTGGAAATTAGAAATTTGTTCTTGTGTATTAGTTCTAAGAAATAATGAATGGTTTAAAAGAAATATAGAAGAAATAAAAAATATATGGGAAACAATAGAGAAGGAAAGAGTAACAGGTCATGATCATAGAACTTCAAGTAAAAAAATAAAAAAAACACAACCAACACCAAGTGAAACAAACGAAATAGATAAAAAAATACCAATTGAAAGTAAAAAGGGTAAAAGTAAAAAAGTAGTAGTTGAAAAAACAATTGTAATAGATAATGAAAAATCAATAATAGATGAAGAATTAACTTTGAAAAAAGAATTAAATGAAGGATTAAATAAATGTTTGATTAATTTGAAAAAAGTAACAAATAAACCAACTAGTACAAAAAATACAAAAACAAATGTCCAAAATCAAAGTGAAAGTGTTGTCATAAAAATAAATACCAACATTGAAGAAACGCAAAAAGACTAAGAAATATTTTGTTAATATTATTTAATACAATATATTTCCATTATTTTTATATGCCAACATGTTAGGTTCTGTTCTGTAATAATTAACACGAGCACCAGGACAATCCCCTACAGGAGGTAATGGTTCTATGTAATTACTTGCTACTTGTTTTTCTTTATACAAAGCACCACACATACTTGCAGGTGTACAAGTACCATCATCAGGATTATTTGGATATCTTATATTATTTGTTATTTGAGCATAAGAACCTACTTTAAAATCAGGATAATGCCACCATATGTCTTGTGCGTCATTCGCAGATATTCCTAATTTTCCAGTAGATGGATAAAAAGATAACATACGTGTTTCAACTGCTTTTGGGAAATCTCCTTGTGCGTTTGCTAAATAATAATTTGAATAACCTTCTTTAGTTGAATACACGAAAGAAAATAATAAAGATAACACTAAAATTGTTATTAAAAATAAATACTTTTTCATATATATAATTATAACATATAAAATAAAAACATATAAAATAAAAACTTAAAAAATAGACAAGTATATTATTAATTAAGAGAGAAAATGTCTGAATTAATGTCTCAAACAAATAACTCATTAGAAATGCGAGTTATCAAACGAAATGGTGAATTGGAAGATATTGCTTTTGATAAAATTTTAAACCGTATAAAAAAACTAGGACAAGAAGTAAACATTAACATTAATTATTCATCATTAGTAATGAAAGTAATTGACCAACTATATGACAACATTCCTACGACTAAAATTGACGAACTTGCTGCTGAACAATGTGCCTCTTTGTCTACGGATAATCCTGATTATGCTACACTTGCGTCACGAATTATTATTTCTAATCATCAGAAAAACACAGAACCAAAATTTTGTAATGTGGTTGAGAATTTATATAATTTTAAGGATAGTAACAAAAATCAGGTCAAATTAGTTTCCGATAATTTATATGAATTTGTAAAAACATATGAAAATGAAATAGAGGATATGATTAATCATGATAGAGATTATTTAATTGATTATTTTGGTTTCAAAACGTTGGAAAGGTCATATTTATTTCGTTTAAATGGAAAAAGTGTCGAACGAATACAACATATGTGGATGCGTGTGGCAATTGGTATTCATGGTGATGTTGAAACAAAGAATTACAATCATACATTAGAATTAATTAAAGAAACATATGATTTAATGTCTTTAAAATATTTTACACACGCAACACCTACGTTATTTAATGCCGGTACACCGAATTCTCAAATGAGTTCTTGTTATTTAGTTGCGATGGAAGATGATAGTTTAGATGGTATTTTTAATACTCTTCGTGATTGTGCACGTATTTCAAAATGGGCAGGTGGTATTGGTCTTCATATTCACAATATCAGAGGTAATAATTCTCTTATTAGAGGTACAAACGGTCAATCGAGCGGTATTGTTCCAATGTTAAAGATGTTTAATGATTCTGCTCGTTTTATAAATCAAGGAGGTAAGAGAAATGGATCTGTTGCTATTTATTTAGAACCTTGGCATCCAGATATAGAAGACTTTTTGAATTTAAAGAAAAATCATGGGGATGAAGAAATGAGAGCTCGTGATTTATTTTATGCGCTATGGATACCAGATTTATTTATGGAAAGAATTCGTGATGGTGGGAAATGGTCACTTTTTTGTCCAAATGAATGTCCCGGTTTATCGGATGTATATGGATATCAATTTAAGGAATTATATGAAAAATACGAAAAAGAAGGAAAATCAAGAAAAACTGTTAATGCTCGTGAAATTTGGTTTAAAGTTTTAGACGCACAAATGGAAACAGGTACACCATATTTATGTTATAAAGACGCAGCAAATATTAAATCAAATCAGAAAAATTTAGGAACAATAAAATCGTCAAATTTATGTGTTGCTCCTGAGACAGTGATATTAACAGATAAAGGTCATATAGAAATCCAAGAATTAGAGGGTCAACAAGTGAATGTATGGAATGGAGAAGAGTTTTCAGAAGTAACAGTAGTTAAAACTGGGGAAGATCAAGAATTAATAGATGTATATACTGATGATGGGTCTAAATTAACATGCACACCATATCATAAATTTTATATTCAAGAAAATTATTCGGAAAATTCTATTAAACAAGTTGAAGCAAAAGATTTAAAATACGATGATAAACTAATAACATGTAGTTACCCTGTTATATCTGGAAATGAAAATTTTATATTAGACAATTTTAGTATAACTATCCCATCATATACATGTAGTATTCAGAATAAACTAGAATGGTTTACTAATTATTGTGATACTACTGACTGTGAAATTAAGAATGATCAATTAATAGCATATTCAATAAACAAAGAGTATATTCAGAAAGTTAAGTTGTTTTTACAAACATGTGGAATTAATCCAAGAATAAAGTTGTTTCTTCGAAAAACAAATACTTCTTTCCCAGAATGTTATTGTTTAATAATAACACAAAATGATTTATATGAATTAGTTCAATTAGGATTTTCTCCAAAAAGATTAAAAATTAATGGAAATAAACCTTCACGAAATTCAAACCAATTTATTAAAATTTTGAAAATAGAATACAACAATAGAATAGATGATACATATTGTTTTACTGAACCAAAAAAACATATGGGGATTTTCAATGGAATAATTACAGGACAATGCACCGAAATTACAGAATATTCAGACGAGAATGAGACAGCAGTATGTAATTTAGCGTCAATTGCCC
>JACCDO010378056.1_pt1 | contig 13751 bp, 10 predicted proteins | sample 7446101 | NCBI WGS metagenome assembly JACCDO01 (sample SAMN15323440, study PRJNA562643) | freshwater metagenome | isolation source: river surface water | place: USA:Blue River Watershed | collected 2017-08-16
CATAATAATAATTTGATTAAATAATTGAGAAATAAGATAAGATGTGTATGTTTTACCAGTTCCACAAGGCATACTAATAATCCCATTATTGTTAGTTATCATATCTTCATCAACAATTTCAATATCTTTATAATATTCTTTGGCTGCTTCAAAAGCGATAAGTTGATATTTTAATTTTTCAGTATCAATATTAAATATTGAGTTTTCAGAACTATTTCTATCATTTTTAATAGTTTCAATGTATGGTTCTTTTACGTAATGAATTCTTGGATTAGGTGGTAGACTTCTTAAATTAATTGATAATTTATCTGTATAATAAACATATCCTTGTAATTTATCTAAATGAGACATCCAACACATAAAACCAGCTAGATCACCCATTGTGATACCTTTTTTATAACCATTTTTACATTGAACGATTGAACATTTATCGTCATTTTCCAGTTGGATAATATCAATTCCAGTATCTTGTAATGGATTTAACTTATCTTCTTTTCGTTTTAATCTAGCATCATTATGTGTTCCGATAATATTATTTTCTAATAAAATAGTTTCAGGTGTATGAGACCATAAATAAGCCATTTTATTTAGATTATTAATAATATAATCTCTAATTTGTATTTCATATAAATAACCTTTTTCATGATTCATATTGTAATATTATATTATGTAATAATAGTTTTGTTTATTTTCAATTTTATAAAATAAAAAGTAAAACAAATAAAAAAGTAAAAAATAATATTATTAATAAAATTATAGTTAATGTGCAATTAATACAATAATTACAATAACTATTGTTAAAATAGAAATAAATAACAAAACTTTACAAAATAAGCAACAAATTGTAGAATCTTTTTCTTCAAATCCATTTATTTGTTTTGGAGTAGGAGGTGAAATTGAAGTTAGAGTAGGTGGATTTTCAACAACAACTGATTTTAGTAAAGGTTTTTTTTCATTGACAACATGTAAAATTTTATGATGATGATGGTGATGATGACCCATTATAAAATTTAATAAATAAAATAAATCAATTTTTATTTCCCTCTTTTGAATATAAAAAATTTTAAATTAAAATTCAGATTAAAATAAACTTTTAATATTTATATCTGTTCTAGGTTATGGGTTGAGATCCATTGATCATTTCTATAAATTTCGCATTCACTCCATGCATTATTATTATGTGTTCTATTAGGTGATAATAATTTATAATGTAAAGATGTAATTTGATTCATATTCGGAAATTCTTTATCATTATAAACAAAGCAATTTTTAAGTTTATTATAATGAAACTCCCAAATATTATTTTTATGGTCTCTTGATCGATGTCTGAGTTTTTCTTTATCATTCATGCATAATAATGGATTTCTACAATTCGTAATTTTTCGTCGTGATTTTAATTCCGATGTTAATTTTTTGAATTTCTTATCATCTAAATTAAATTTCATAGTATCAATTGTAATGGTTGTTTTTCCAATATGTAAATTAATTTTATTATTAGTATAACTGATTGATTTAGACATATTATTAATTCTTTCATTGTTTTCATTATTCGATAATTCACTAATACTAGTTAAATTTTGAATAGTTTGATAATAATCAATAATTTTATCAATCATATTTTTGTAATCATTTGTAATTAATCCATCAAAAATATATCCAAACTGTTTATTCTTATTGTTTCTTAAGGTTCTACCAATGCATTGAATAAAAGGGATTGGTTCACGATTTTTTGCTTTATCTAGAAATATACAACTATCTAGATTTTTGATATCGGATCCTTCTCGATGTTTTTTTGCACAGAACATAATACCATCACTATCAATTTCTTTAAAATCTTCATATGTACCTACTTGAATATTTGATGAATTATATTGACAATCTAAGTCTACATAGAATTTGAGATTACGTAAGTTATCATATCTAGTATAATTATTAATAAATTTATCTAGCCATTCTTTGGTTAATTTTATAAATCCACACCATGCAATCATTTTACGATATGGTAAATCACCAATTTTTTGATTTAAACATGTTAAGATTGAATTAATTTCAATATCAGTAATTTTAGTATATTGATCTTCATTTTCAATAAAATTATCAAAATAATACCAATTAAATACAGGTGGTACAATCAATTGATTATCAATGGCAAAAATTAAACCATAATCGATAATAAGATTAATTTTGTGTCCGTCTCCATAAATTGATTTAATTTTTTCAATTTGTTTTTGACCAGTTCTAACAGGTGTTGCACTAAATCCAACAATTGGAACATTAATTTTGTTAAAATGGTTAATAATATTATAACAGTTAATACTAGTTGCATTATGACATTCATCGTGAATTACAAGTGATATATCATCATTTGTTAATTGTTTGTATAACAAATGATTTGATAAAAATGCTCGATTAATTAAAAGTAAAGTTGGAGTATCAGTATTTTTAAAATGATCAACCCAGTCATATTTTTTAATAGTAACTCTATCAATAATTGTAATATTACTAAGATCAGCAATATTATATTTTTTCCATAGAATTATTTTGGATTGCAATTTATCATTATTTTTCAATTCAAACAAATCTTTTAATATGTTAACTCTTTCGGTAAATAAGATAATTTTACAATTATTTTTAAATTTACGATATGAATAATCAATGTATTTTAAAATAATATATGATTTGCCTGTTCCGGTTGCACTATTTAAAATGCCAGTTTGTAATCCATTTTTTTCCAATTTTTCAAAAGCATCCAATTGATTTACTCTAAATTTAAATTCTTGTTCAGTTTCTAATTCCTCGTCAGATCCATGTTCAGATTCTGTTTCTTCTTCAGATTCTTTTGTATTGTTTAAATCATATAATTCTTTAATAATATTAATATTATTGAGCCATTGAAATATTTCTTGATAAAATTTATTTAAATTACTATTACTTGTTTTAATGTAATTATCCATTTTTAAAAGAATTTCATCATAATTGTATGTTTTTGAATATAGTTCAATGAATAATTTAATATATTCTAAGCATTTTGTAACCCATGAATATTTTTGATTAATAAAAGTTAGAATATTCATAGGTACATTATCACCATAAAATTCATCAATAATACTTAGTATTGTATCATTGGACATTGAAGGATGTTTTAAACGTATATTTTGTATTTTTTCATTAATTTTATGTATAATTACAATAATATCATTGTATTTCATTGTAATTGTATATACAATATATTAAAATTAAAAATTAAAAAAATATAAATTCAATTTTTAGAATCTAAAAATGCTTGATAACGTTTGCGAAGATTATTAATTAAAATCTTATCATTTGCGTCTAGATTAACTTTCATTCCTTGATATTTAAGCATTTCACCAGCACCTTCTTCTGTAGCATTTTTAAGTTCAATCATTAATGTATTGGGATTAATAGCCCATTCATGATTATCAAATGTACTGTGAATATTAGCTTTAAGTAATAAACCATTTGTAACTAATGAATTATGTTTGTCTTCGGAATGAGGAACAATATGACATGCTTGCAGTTCTTTAAGACATTTAGTACCTGTAACAATACACATACCATATTTTTGAATTAACTTTTGACGAAATGGATCTTGATCAGGTCTTGATTCTTGTATGTGAGTCACTGGTTCATAATTAATAGTATAATTTGGATAAAGTGTATCAATTAAAAACTCTAAATCGAGTTGCATTTCATCAATATTTTCATAACCAAAATGTTCATAATCTAGATTTTCAAAGTTAATAATCATATTAATACAATCGTATTTTAAGTATTGTTCCAGATTATTCATGGTATATTAGTATCAAATATTATAATCTAAGATATCTTTATATTTAATTTTTTATTTTAATCAAAAGTTTATAAAAAATTTTAATTAAAGTATGATAATGATGATTTAAGTTTATTTATAACATTGAAACACTAATACTTTCATATTCAAAACTCCACTTTTTGAATTAACATTGGAAAATTTGAAATATGTGTCTTCAGGAATAATTAGTGTTGTTCCTGATTTAATATCATCAACACGGGAAACTTCTTCAAAATCATATTTATTGAAAAACTTATTTTTATTTTTCTTTTTTTCCATAAACATAATTGATAGATTTGGAACAATTTCAGTAGGAACTTCAACAAAATGAATAATATTGAAGACACCACCCATATTACCTAGACTATAACTTTCTGGTTTTCTAGGTGTAGAAAATGAAACAATATTCAATGGGCTTGATGGTGTTCCGGATGGTTTAATTTTTACTTCGAATCCTTCCAAACCATAAAATCGAGTTTCAGCATAAGTGCTTTTAATTTTAGTATAAGCATCATGAACCATTTTTTGAAATTCGAGTGGTAATTTACTAGGTTTTTCCCATGCATTTGGATCTACATATTTGGTAACATCTAAATCTTTGAAATTATAATTCTTTAGTTGATAATACACCCCCTTGTCATCCATTCTTTTTTGTGTTCTTTTTATTGAGAGTCTTCTGTTAGATTTTTTTGATTTCATTTTTACTTTATTGAAAGAATTCAATTTTTTTATTTTATAAAATAAATGAAATCAGAATTTCTAGCGAATACGATTCATAATTTACATGGATTACTTATCATATTCATATTTCTAGGTAATTTCTTCTTACCAGTCAAATATTTACCATATTTTGCAGTACTTATTATTATCATTATGTTAGATTGGAATGATTTTGATGGTATGTGTATTCTGACTAAATTGGAACATTATGCTAGAACAGGTCAATGGGTTGTCAAAGCAGCAATTGAACAAGATGCGCCTGAATTTTTTCGTCCATTTATTTATTCTTTAACAGGTTATCAAATGACTAGAGAGGGAGCTGATCGATTAAATAATTTCTCGTTTCTATTAATATTATTGATAACTATCTTAAGAATTCAATATCAATAAAAGTAATAAATAAAAAAGTAACAAAGGAAAAAGTAACAAAATAAATTAAATATAAGTTTATAATTGTAATTAATTTTATAGAATAATTATAAGGATATTCTGATAACTTAATTTAAATGGCTACAGAAAATATATATCCACCAACTACATCTATATTAACATCATTAAAACAATACACAGTTGAGTTTTTCTATGAGGTAAAGAATCAAATTAGAGACCAACTAGGTAATATTAATTATTTTTCAGAGGAAACTCAGGAATTATTTGAAAAAATGTCACAATCTGTACCTCAATGTGGGCGTAAAAAGAAATTTCCCACTGATGATGAATGGCGTAAAAAGAAATCCCAATTCATTAAAAAGGAAGCACAAGATCATAATGAGAAAAATTATCAAGAACTTAAAAGTTATTTAAATAAAATTTCTATCAGTAATTATCAAGTAATTCTAGAAGAGATTAATAAATTGTTATCCAACTTTCAAGAAAACAAGGAAGAATATTTATATTCATTTTTGACTGAAATGTTTAAAAAAGCTAGAACTGAACCGACATATTGCATTTATTATATTAAAATCATTATTGGTATTACTGATAGAGTAAATGTAAGAAAGTTTATTCACGAATTGAAAGATAACTATAATCAAACTATTATTAAACTTAAACCAATTGAAATAATTAAAAAAGATGATGAAAAAGAGGATGATGAGAATGATACAGAAGATGATGATAATGAAGAACAAGAAGATCAAGATGATAATAAGGAAGAGAAAGATGAAGAGGAAGATATAAAAGTTAAGGAAGGTGAAACATATGATGAATTTTGTATATCTAGAAAACATAAAAATTACCAAAAAGGTTTTTCGCAATTTATTGGTGAATTATTTAATGCCCATCAATTTAGTCTGAATGAGATAATTTCATATTATGGGATTATGGTTAATAATATTATGACCGTTGTAAAAAAATTAAAAAATGAAGGTAATAATATGTTTGATATTATGCACAAAGAATATCATAAAATTATCGAGGAGAATGTTCTTTATTTAGCACCACTTGTTGAAAGTACAATTGAGAATATATTAAAAAATAAAAATGCCATTCAAAATTATCAGATAGAAAAACTTCAAACAATATTTAATAATATTCATGAAGTATGTGAAACTAAAATTATTAATAATAAAAACAGATATCAATTAATTGATTTAGTTGATATGTTTAATAAATTTCATAAAATGCTAACAACCAAAAAAGATAATGATTCATTTAGATCAAATAAACCATACAAACCATCGAATCATAATCATCATCATACAAATAATAATACGAATAATACCCGTTCATTTAGAAAATAAATTAATAAAAAAATAAATCAATAAACAAATCAATATTTTTAGTTTTATTTTAGTTCTATTTTTTGGAATGTCTAAAAAAATTATATATTTTCTTAGATAAAGTTAAAAGATGACTTCCTTGTCAGAATTAGATAATATGCATATGAATGATAATAAATATCAACAAGTAGATCCATATCAATCAACTCAATTTAATCAATCTCAATCAGTGGAAAGAGGAAGAGCAGCTAGCAATTTTAATAATTCAAAAAATGCAGTCAATACAAATGTGATTCCTAGAGAAGGGTTTAATCAACGTATTTTCAATGATAAAAATAGTCACTTAGATTTTGAACCTGATAAGAACTCTTTCAAATCACCTTTAACTGGTCAAGTGATGAGAGTTGAAGAATTTACCCATAACAACATGCAACCTTTTTTTGGTGGAAGTGTTAGACAAAATACAACCATTGGTGCCAATGAACAAATTCTTGAAAATCACACTGGTGCTAGTACAGTTTATCAAGAAAAGATGGAAATGAAAGGGATGTTTGACATGGAACGAGATGTAGGTAATGTCTTTGGTACTCCTAACTTTAATTCTGAAGATGTTCGTAATCGTTATATTCCATCCCAAATGCGTCAAAATGAATTACCAACAACTCAAATTAGAGTAGGTCCTGGTTTAAATCAAGGTTATGGTTGGAAACCATCAGGTGGTCTTAATCAGCCTAATACACGTGATTTCGTGATGCCAAAAGATACAGATGAATTAAGAACCTTAGATAATCCTAAAACATCATATAAAGGTCGTTTAGTGATGGGTGTTCGTGAAAAACAAAGAGGTGTTGTTGCTCCACCTAAGAAAAACCGTGTGGAAACATATTACCGTAATGATCCGGATAGATACTTTAAAACAACTGGTGCATTTACCAAAGAAAGAATTCGTTCTGAAATATACAAAAAGCCAACACATCGTACTAATACTCGTTCATACACTGGTAATGCAGCACCAAATACTCATGTTAAACCATACCAAACTCCTGCAATGAAAAAATCAACTAAAAATAATTATAAGACATCTGGTTGGCGTAATATGGATGGTAAAAATCAGTGGAACCCCAATGATGTGGCTGAAGATTCCAAAGTAGGTGATTATGGTAAGAAAGCGATTGAGGTAAAACCTCAGGAACGTGATGTAACTCAATTACGTCGTCATGATACCAATCTTAAAAGTTTAGTTCAATCTATTGTGATGCCTGTGCTAGATATGCTCCGTGAAACCAGAAAGGAAAATTTCGTTGGTAATAATCGTCCAGATGGTAACATGAGTGCAGCCATGCCTAAGAAGATGACTGTTTATGACCCTAATGATATTCTTAGAACAACAATTAAGGAAACCACGATTGACAATGATCATATTGGTTTTCATGGTCCAACTACGGGTGCTAAATTAACAGTGTATGACCCCAATGATGTTTTACGTACAACAATTAAAGAAACCAATGTTGAAAATGCGGCACCTCATATCAATTTAGCAACAACTGGTCCTAAAGCCTTAACTGTTTATGACCCTGATGATGTGATGAGAACAACAGTAAAGGAAACAACAATTGATAATGATTATCTTGGTCAAATCCAAGGTGTTGAAAGACGTAATGAAGGTTATGTGGTTGCTAATATGTTACCTAGAAATACACAAAAACAATTCTTATCTGACCATTATTACCAAGGGCATGCTGACGCACAATCTGGTACTGGTAATGGTCGTGGTTATTTAGTTAATAAATATGAAGCCAAAGCAACTCAAAAACAATTCATATCGGACTATTATTATCAAGGTCATGCAAGTCATGCAACCACCTCAGCACCAACATCATATGCTTCTGGATACAATGCTCGTATTACATCTAAGAAGGATAAAGTATCAATGGGTCGTCGTCCAACAGACTCTAATGTTAAGATGGCTGTTGGTAAGGACATGATTAATCATCAAAATAAAAAGATTGAAGCGGATATAATTAATGTTAGACAACCATATGAAGATAAATTATATTCTATTCCACCACAACAAAATCAATGCGGTGTTACATCAGTTAAGGAAAGATTATCAGAAGATGTTAATAGAGAACGTATTAATCCTGAAAATCTTCAAGCATTTAAGGAAAATCCATACACACAAAGTCTGAATAGTGTTTTCCCATATTAAATTCTTAGTTTAACACTAAATGAAATATATCTTTGTGAATGAAGGGTGATTTGTTTTGGACTAAAAGCGAAATATATTTTTTCCTCTTTACTATTACCATTATCATTTTCCATTTTATTTTGTATATTTTCTAAAATAACCAAACAGTTATTTTGATAAGGGATTGTTGTGATTTTTTTTTTATTATTGTAAATTTCTAAATTACCACCAATTGAATCATCATCATCTTTTCGCATTAAAAACCACCCCATGTAAATAACATCTTTATCAATTAAAGATTGTTGTGAATTAAGATAATAATTATTATTAAAGATTGGTAAATTATATCCTATTTGAAATTCTATTTCTAGATTGGTATGATTAAAAGGTAAATGATATAATACTGGAAAAGAAAACAAATCATGCAAGTCCTTAATGAACTTTGATGAAAGATTATATTCTATAAAGTCATACCATAGTGATGATAAGATTGATTGATTCAAATTATTTTTATTGATATTAAATTGACATCGATGATTACTAGAAAGTAATGTATTTTTATTTGTATCTAGAAAGAGAATATTTTTTAAGGTTGGATATTCATTTGAAAGTTGTTTATAAATTATTGTAGGGAGTGTGTTATTAATAACAAAAATTTTAATTGTATTATTTATAAACATTGTATTTTGATTGTTTAAAGAAATCATAGGTTGATTGAGTAGATTTAAATCATTAATATCAGGTTTATTATTAGTCACTGATTGTTTTAATTTAATTTTTTGATTTTTAGACATAATTTGATTATTAATTATACGTTTTTGTTAAATTTGAATAAAAAATCAATTTAATTTAATTTAATTTAATTTATTTTAATAATCAATAAGAATTAAGAATGCCTTAAATCATGATCTAATCTTCATGAAGTTCATTTTCATTTTTATCAATTTGAGTTGATTGTTCAGTTTCTTGGGTATCTTGTTCAGTTTCTTCAGTGGATTCTTCTACTGATTCAACTTGATTGTTAACTTTAGCTTGAATGAAACGTTTGAAACGGAGGCAATAACGATATTGTTGCTCTTTTTTAGCTACAACATAGTAAAAGAGGTAGATACCAGCAACAAGTGTAATGTAATAACCATGTACAATTGGAATCATTAAGAGAGCAGTGTAAATATTTTTACGAGAGATTAAATTATAAACTGATGTAAAATTTAGTAGTGCGAGAATAATTGTCCAAAATAGTGATCCAAATTTAATATATTTTTTGTTTTTATTCGAAATAACTGATAGAAAGTTACTATAAATAAATCCAGTAACTGTCAGGTCATATAGTTGGTTAGCAACTGGAGTATTAGTAAGAATTTTAAAACAATGCATAAATAGTAGTAGGAATGAGATCCCTGGAATAATCATATACAGATTAGAGAATTCTTCCTTTTCTCCGAGACAGACAACAGGAGTACAAATTTGAGTTTTTTCTGTTTCTTCTTCTGTGATATCAAAAGTCTCAGAATTGTATGATTTCCAATATTTAGTAGTGCTTTTATGGGAAATGATTTCCCATTTTTCTTGATTGTAATATTTAGCTAGCATTTCATCGAGGATATCATTACCATATTTAAATTGCATTGACCAAATAGCATCACATACATGAACTACATTACTTTCGGATAGAACACTTGAATTAACTTCAGTGATATAACAAGCACTATAGAGACATTTCTTCATAAAGAGACCATGTTTAAGGAACATAGGTAGAACACTTTCGTCCATCTCAGTATTGAATTGATCTTTGTAAAGTTGAATCAATTCAGTATTAGTTTTCTTGTTAAGGAATGTTTTGTTACCTTTGGAACGATAAAATTCATTGACAACATTACGTTGTCCGGAACGCCACATAAAATAGTTGACAATTTCGTAATTTTTATCGGCTGGGAAAAATACCATACGACCTTCAAAGAAGACAGTATTACTTTCAAGTTGATCTAGATGTTTAAAGAATTTGGCAAAATAGCCGGCAGCTTTACTAGATAGAATACTAATATACTTTTGAGTAGAACTTTGAAGGATATCAGCCTTATTGAATAGCATAATAATTTCATCAGCAACTGTATAAACCATACGAGGTTTAAACATTGTATCATTCAGGAGAGCTCGTGCAGTATTAATAATTGCAAGAGAATAAGAAGATTCAAAGTCAGAACATTTTGCTTTTTTGTTACTAATAAAATTCATTTTAGTGTAAGAATTAGCGTTAAGACGAATAATAAATGGACGGTTCTCAGGGATTTTAGTCGGTAGAGTACGATTTTCATAGATTTGCATTCCGGTTTTAATTGATTTTGCATTTTTGCGTGCAGTAAAGACCGAAATATCGTCGTTAATAATGCTTGAGTTTTGTTCAATAGTTGTCATGATGATTAATTAGTGTATTATTACATATTTAAATATTTTCAATTTCAATTTTTTTTTTATTGATAGTTATTAGAATAAAAAATAATATCTAATTCTTTAATATTTTTTCTTTGTTTGTTTAATATTCTTTAGAGTATTAGATGATGATGAATCGAGTGCATAAAAATAATTATTTTTAATTGCTTCATCGAGTTTGATTAAATATTTTGTAGAGTCTTTATCATTTTGGATATGTAATATTTCTTTAATAAAATTGTTCAATGTTCCTTTTTCACCTGGAAAAGTATCAGACATGTAGGCAGTTCCCATTTTAAGAGAGGTTATTGTCCCATTCTTTCTAGGTGTTTTTAATAACCAGATTGAGATGCATAATTTATTTGTTTTTAAACGTTCAATCATATTATCTTTGTGGCACATGAAATTGTAGACTTTTTTTTTGAATTTTTTATGTCTTTCGCCAACAATAATTTTTTCAACTGGACAAGCTAGAAGATTTCTAGGGTATTCTTGTTCCATATTAATAATTAAAGATAAATTGATAAGCATTTTATTATTTTTTGAATTGATAATAGTATTACCTGCATTATTATTTTGCATCATTACAGACCCAGTAGCTTTTGATTTATTAACAATTTTAATTCTTGTTACATCTGTATTATTTACTCCAAGAAATTGTAAAATACTGCTCATATCTGTATTATGGTGGTGTTCTAGGATAATACTTTTTTTAGTTATTTGATCTAAAATGTCAATTAGTTTGTCTTTTTTAAGATTAATTAAATTATAGATGAATCTTAATTTACCAGCTACTTCAGGGTATTTACATAAATCATTCCAGTGTGCCAAAAAATGACTATTTTTAATTTCATTTTTAAACCGTTGTTTGGATTCATTGACAATGTAATATTCTGGATATTCTTCTGGGCATTTTTCAGGTTGATATTCATCAAAAGCAGGAATAACATAATTTTTATCAATATCTTTAAAAAAGGATGACAATTCTTTCTTTTTACTTTTTTTTTTTATTATCTGATTATGAAATTCAGGTAATGTTAAATAATTACTCATACCTAATATCTTTACATTTAAAATTAGAAAAAATTGAATTTAATTCAAATAAATATAAACATACTAATTATTTTAATAATAAAGAATATTAATCATCTATTTAATCAATTATGTGTGGCATTTGGGCTTATTTTTGTAAACAAAATATTACTAATGCTGAAATGACTAAAAAAGTAACTGGATTTCGTTCTATGGTAAAAAAAATTCGTCATCGTGGACCTGATTGGAGTGGTTCATTTCAAGCTCCTGAACCTAAACAAGTTTATGTTGCACATGAGCGTTTAGCTATTAATGGTGTCTCAAGTGGTTCTCAACCAATTCATAACACACAACTAGGTCTTGTTCTATCAGTCAATGGTGAAATTTATAACCATGTTTTTAATGACGTTGGTCTAAAAGATATGGGTTATGACTATTTAACAAAATCTGATTGTGAATGTATTATGTATCTATATGATGATGCTATGAACAACTATGAAACATCAATCAAGAATGGTATGAATGTTGAACTAGGTAAATATATGTCTGATTTTCTTAATAAAATTGACGGAATTTTTGCTTTTGTAATTTATGATTATAAACGTAATCGTATTGTAGTTTCACGCGACCCAATTGGTGTAAATTCACTTTATTATGGTTTTAATCAAGATAATGATATTTATATTTCTTCTGAAATGAAAGCACTTGAGGATATTGAGCATGTAAAGATTTTTCAACCAGGTCAAGTCCTTTGGATTGATATGGAAGATGGATTCACCTCAATGGTTCAAAACTGGGTTCAATATTATAATCCGATGTGGAAAACAAAAATTGAGATGACCAATTTTAATGAAACTAAGGATATAACAACAGAAGAAGTGATGACTGAAAGAGTTCGTAAAAGTTTAGTAAAAGCTGTTCATCGTCAACTAATGACTGAAGTACCTTTTGGTGTTCTATTATCAGGTGGTCTTGATTCGAGTCTAATTGCATCAATTGCTCAGAAAATGGTAACAGAAGGACAAGCTCGTGAATGGGGTGATAAGATTCATACATTTTCAATTGGTCTTGAAGACAGCCCTGATATGAAAGCAGCAGCAAAAGTTGCGGAACATATTGGTAGTATTCATCATGGATTTGTTTTTACACTTCAAGAAGCCGAAGATGCTCTCGAAGATGTTATTTATCATCTTGAAACATATGATATTACGACAATTCGTGCATCAACTCCAATGTTTCTACTAGCTCGTCGTATTAAAGCGATGGGTATTAAGATGGTTCTTTCTGGTGAAGGTGCTGACGAAATTCTAGGTGGTTACCTTTATTTTCATCAAGCACCAACTGCAGAGGAATTTCAAAAGGAATCTGCTGCTTTGATTGGTCGACTTCATTATTCAGATTGTCTTCGTGCGAATAAATCTACGATGGCATGGGGTCTTGAGGTACGTGTTCCATTTTTAGATATTTCATTTCTTGAAACAGCAATGCCTATTGCACCTGAACTTAAGATGGCTCCTCGTAATCCAGAAGAACGTCGGATTGAGAAGTATGTTCTTCGTAAGGCATTTTCTCCTGAAATGAGTGGTTATGAATATCTTCCTGCTGAACTCCTTTGGCGTCAAAAGGAGCAATTCTCTGATGGTGTTGGTTATGGATGGATTGATCATTTAAAGAAAATCACTAGTGAACGTGTGAGTGATGTGGAGGTTGAAGGTTCTGGTATGAACAAAGAGGCTTATTATTACATGCAAATCTATAAGCGTCTTTTCCCTAATCGCCAAGGTATTATTCCTCGTTGGAAACCACGAACGGATTGGCTTGGTATTAC
>JACCDO010745548.1_pt1 | contig 13751 bp, 16 predicted proteins | sample 7446101 | NCBI WGS metagenome assembly JACCDO01 (sample SAMN15323440, study PRJNA562643) | freshwater metagenome | isolation source: river surface water | place: USA:Blue River Watershed | collected 2017-08-16
CACGTAACTTTTCTTCATTATTAAACAATGCCTGTAAAAATCGCAGCTCTTCCACAGCTTTTTGATTTGTTTTAGGATCTGCAAGCAGGACTTGATACGTCGTCAAATCAAGCTTGAAATCTTGATCGCGAAGTGCTTGGAGCCTATCCGCCTCACGCATACGATTCGCGGCATGAATCGGTGGCCGAGGTCCTTTTCTTCCTTTCTTACCCAGTGCACCTTTGGAAAGGGCCAAATATTCACGTTTGACACCTGGTTTTAGCTCAATCGAATGAAACCGATAGATAGGATTGCCTTTTTCATCGCGTTCAACGACTTCTCCAACTTTTAGCTTCGGAATACCATTTTCTACAAAAAAGGCATCCTTCGGGAAATATCGTCCTTGGGTTGAGAGCCAATCTTTGCCTGTAAGCTCCATGGCATTGATCATTTCGTCATTGGAGAATATCATTTTCTGATACGTTTGATTTCTGGCATCGTCATCAACAACCGGTTGTTCCCACTTTTTCTGTCCTAGAAATCCTGAAAAATCGGATACTTTTGATTTGAACCATTCTTTGGCCATGATTCCCTAAGATTTCATTCGGTTTTATTCCATACAGTCCGTATCACATCGGAAGGGATATCATGCTGTAATAAAATCACCGGAGATGAACAAAAAATATAAAGTTCTTTATTTTCTTTCGACATAAATGGTTTCAATAGATTAAATACGAGCTCAAATGCCCAGTTCTTGTTCACAATAAACACGCGTACCATTTTTCCACGATATCGTTCTTGCACTGTTTTACTGAATTTTCTCATAAGTAGGATATTCGGCATTTCCATCTTATCCAGGCCCTGAGCATCAAATATATAGATCCAAGTCCCAAGAGATGTTGCATCATCCATGTGACTTAGCAAGTTTTCCACAGTACTTTCTGTGAGTGTTCGTTCAACATTCAAAGAAGGTTTTGAATAAAAAATACAATGGCCATCTTTCGTTCTGCCAAGATTGCGAAAGCTATGAAATCCAGGCTGGGCTTCACATCGGAAACAAGGCATTTTTAGAAACGAGCAACTCCTACCTGGAGATCAAAATCAGGATTTAACTTCGGTTCCGCACCACCGCCTGTAAGGGTTTTCAGATCGGGCATTTTCATATCCTTCAAAAAGGAACCAAATCCCGTCACGGAATCTGGTAAAATCTGATACAGGAAAGTTACTAGGATTGCACCAATAAAGAAATCACGTGCCGCACCCTTGACTTGAAAGTCTTCCTTTTGTATGTAGATTGTTTGAGCTGTGCCAAGAAGTGAAATGAGGATACCTCCAATGAATACCGAAATCAACAACGAGGTGTTCTCAAACATTTTCTGGCAACCGCGAGGAAAAAACGAAAAAAAAGAATCCGCTATCCGCCCTTACGCAATCTCTTCAAACTCAAACCCGTCCTGGCCGCCCCCCTCCAAATCCTCGAAACCATCGAGTGGTTCCGGAGGTGCATCAATTACCTCTACATGATCAATCTCGACCTCTTCATCGTGCCTCGGCGACTCACTAATCACATTGTCTTCGGGGTGTTCAGAGTCAAATATAGTATCCATATTCGTGAAACTTACACTCGGTTCCGTATCAACCACAAGTGTCTGCAACGGTGCCGGGGCAGATGGAAGAATCACTTGATTTGTGACTGTGCCTGTAGGGGCAGGTGCTTCTTGTTTAATAATATTCACAACCGACTTGCTTTCAGAAGTAGAGGTAATCGGAACAGTCAATACTTCAGGTTGTACTTTTGCAGGCTCTTCCACTGCGGCGGCCGGTTCTGGTGCTGTCGGCACAGCAACCAGAGGCTCCTTCTTGGCTACTGGCTCAGACTTAGACTCAGACTCAGACTCAGGCTCTTCCACAGATTTTGCTTTTACCTCTACTTCATCCTCTGCCTTGGACTCGCTCTTCTCATCCTCGCCGTCGTCTTCTTCACCAGTACCCTCGGCTTCATCATTCAGGTATTCACGCAAAATGGTCTTGACTGGCAGAAGAGAACGAATCGACTGTTGAATACCTTCCTGGATCAACACTTCCACCTGACGCATATTCTTTTGACGATCAATCGGTGTTCCTTGCTCCGCAAACAAAAATGCATTTCCCCACAAAAGACGGCCAGTTTCCCGTAAGGTTCTGTGAAGAAAATGATCGATCTTAGGAATCGTAATCTGGAGCTTCTTTTGCTTAGTTGTGATACGAATCGCAGAGAGAACCTTCGTGTGTGCAATAAAAACCGCGGTAAGCAACTCTTCAAGATAATCACAGTTTGACTCACGCTGAATGCGTTCCGTTTCACGGAGAACTTTATCCTGGTTCCAATCCGGAATCTCTTGAAGAAGTGCTTGGAAGTTCCATAACATACGTCTCGGATCGGAGTCCTTTTCCTTGGCGATTTTCAGCAAATCTAAGAAATAGAGCTGGACAGCGGGGGCCAGGATTTGGCAGAGCTGCCGAGTGTATTCCGATTTTGCTTCTGCATAGACATTCACTGAGTCGCCGCCGAAGTTCATTTCCTAAAAAGAACAGGGTCCTTGTATTAGGCCGTTGAACGCAGAGTATGTCCCTTTTTCTCAGCAGCCACCCATGCCAATAAAAGCCATGGCGATGCACCATTCCCCCAGCGTCGGTAAGCTTCCAAACGGATATCCATCGGTATAGTTTCACTCATCAATAGAGTTTGCAAATGATTTACGGGATCTTCCCCTTTTTGCCATTCTGCCAACAAATCATCCAGGGCCAGAAAAGGTTTTGTTTGAGCAACGGGTGCATTCATCTTTGTCTCTTTGTATATACATCTGGATAAGACGGGTGCAGCGATTCTCCATGGCTCTGTCGATTCCAAAATACAAAGCACCTGTGGCGTGGCCGTCTCCAAGATTCGTCGTAGAAATGCCTGGGCCTCTTGTGTCAAATCCTCAACTCCCTCAATCCACAAAATACTGGCCTCTTTGGATCTCACTTGTACGTGAAGGCGGTCACGCCCATCTCGCAGAGATCGATCAAGGCGTGCATTCCAGTGAATCAATTTCAGGCCACGTCGCTTGGCCTCGTTTCGAATAAATGTCGATTTTCCTGACCCTGCGGGCCCTGCAACTAACCATGCTGCCTGGGGCATCTTCCTTGTTTCAACATTGCTACAATGTTTAAACCTGGAACTTATTCAATATTCCTTGAAAACTTATGCCTTCTGTGCCCTCAGATACTCCATCAAGAGTCGCTCATCATGCTCCGCATTTCGCTGCAAACTCTGCTGGAGAGGATTGTTGTTGACTGCATCTACGATGATAGGCATATTGCGTTCATTACTGACATCCAACTTGAGAGGTGTACGATACTTCACCTGGCCAATATCACCCGCCCCAGGAGTGAGACCATTCACGTTATTTACAGCCAGAGCACGATCATTGATGATATCGACATCAAGCTTCTTGCTGGTCTGAGTAACATTCGTATTGAATAGACCAATGCCACCATTGCCAGCAAAGGGTTTGCGTTGCTTGCTGACCGCCTCCTTATTGGGATTGAGACGCATGTTGTAGGCGGCTTGGTGGCTCGTAAACTTCTGAGTCGCCGCTTTGGGGCCACCATAGTACTCTGACTTCGCAGAAATCTGAGCCTTTTGCGTAGGGCGAGCAATGTCATCGGGGTCATAGACTTTCAATCTTGTTGGAAAATCTCCAGGGGCTGCAATACCCTTGTAGTCCCAGAAAACAGTTGTCTCCTTCACAGTTGTACGAGCAACATCCGTGGGATCCCAGACGGTAATAGCAGGAGCACCATTGGCGTAGCCAGTTGCAACACCCGCCTGGTAGAGATTGCCTTCCGTCTCCGCACGACGCGTAGGGCGGGCATCATCATCATAGTGAACTGTGTTCAGTTGATTATCTGCAGGCGTCACATTGAGGCCCATGGTACGTTCACCCGTATAGAAACGCTCATTCGGGCGGACCTCGTACCCTGATTTACCATAGTCGGCCTGAGGCTGATCAGGATCATTCGTGTAATATTCCTGCATATCGGCGTTACGGAATCCAGCACCACCATATTGCTGGCTCATAGGAGTGCGGTAGGCACCCACCACGTAGTTCTCACCAAACTCTTGAGAGGCTGCAGGACCAATGAGTTCCGTAGTCGTATCGGTACGAGATGTATAGGGCATGACTTGTACTGGACGTGCTGTTTCACGCTGTGACTCCTCAGAGAAAGCACCCACGAATCTTTCACCCGCCTCGTCGATATAGAAGGCATCAGGACGGTATTTACGGACCTCACCAGGATCCTGCATCGGCTTTCCAATGAACTGCTGGCCAGGCACAACAACTCCCTTGTAGGTTGTCTTTGGATTGTCACTTGTACGAAGGTCATCCGTACGACGAATATTGTTAATCATGAACTCATTGACTTCGAACTGCTGGAATCCACCTTTGCCCGTTGCACCGAACTTTTCACCAATGGCAGGTGCAATCCTTACAGGCTCAAACGGCCGCTCACCATCGCGACGACGGAGACGAGGGTCATCCATGCGGCTTTGGAAAAACTCTGTGTTGTCTTCCATACCGAACGGGTTACCAAAGGGTGCCTTGGATGTCTCAAACATGTTCTCCACCTCACGCTTTGCAATCTGGGTGTAGCCAGAGCCAGTATAGGAATCAAGGATACTGGCATTTGTCTCTGGGGCAACATTCTGCTTGATGCGACCACCAAAGAAAGGCTGCATATTGTTGTGTGTAAACTCAGCAGCAGGCATGCGTTGCCCGCTCAGTGGGCTGACAACCTCGTCCTTGTCAACATAGACAGGATTTGCTTCAACACGTGCTGGGTTCATGGCCACAGAAGGTCTCGCAGCACCAATCGACTCGGGGGAAGGAGCCATTTCAGGATTTTTGCTGAGATCTAGGAACTTGGGCTTTTTGGTTGCAAAGTCCGTGGGCAATCTTCCAGCAGCACTGGGTGGATTCGGCTGCATAGGATACGTATTTCCAAGTGTATTTTCAAACATTTGGTCGAGCTGTGTGGGGGAAGCCACAACGGAGGAGCCTGCGGGAGCTTCTTCGAGGGGTGACCCTGGAGGAGAAGGATAGCCAAAGCTCTGGAAACCCTCTTTTTTCTTTGTAGTCTTGACTGATGTATTTGTCGTGCTTTGAGTAACAAGGTACCCTAAGCCCGCTAAACCTAGAATCGCAGCGACTTCCATGACTTCCTTTTTTGCTTAGAGGTTAAAAATTAATGTGTCTTAAGGCGTTCCTTATCCAAATCGCGGCTCGGTATGTAAAAGTCAAACGGTGTTTCAAAGGTGGCCTGAGGTTGATGAGGCATATCTATCCAGCGATTCCAACCCGTACCCCGGAGAGTACAAGGAGGATTCGTTAAATGATTAAAGACGAGTGGAAATGCTGCGTCGGGGACATTTTTCAAAGGCGTTTGATTCATTTTGTTCGTTCCAGGATTGTATTGAACTTCATCACAGCGGACTCGGGTCCCCAGGCGGTTGATGTTCTTCAGATCGGATTCCACATCTGTTCTCCATTGGCCTTCAGGAAAGCTTGCACCTGCTCCATTGAGCTGGATGCGTGTCGTGGCATCAACGATAAAACTTGCCCCACACTGGTGGAACGGCTTACCAAGTTGGTAACGGAGAGCATAGCTGGTAATGCGCATATCATCGATTTGATGGAAATCGTCAAACTTCAGACGGGTCATCGCCTGTTGTTTGGGTGTTTGATAGAGGTAGGCCATCTTCTGACTGGAAAGACAGAAGTTTTTCACAAAAACTAGTGTCTTTAAAAGCGTTCGGGTCTCCCACATTCGTCCACCTTGAGCGGCTCAGGCCCCACAACTGCAGGATAGGCCCACATCTGATAAGCCGGTAAGTGTTGAGGACGAACATCAATCTCGAGCTTAATCTTTACATTGTCACGTTTAATGCTATTGTCTGTTTGTTTAGGGGGCAAATACTTCCGCTCAGGGCAGAATGTATTTGGAAGATTCAGGCCACGGAGATCCGATTCCAAATCCACCTGGTTACCTTTGATTAAACTTGCCTCATTGCCCCCCACTATGCCAACAATGTGACGCCCAGGCTTTGCATGGACATAAGCTTGTGCGAACTGATCATAGGCCTGCGGGTTCTCCTTTTTTTCCCAAGCCGGGCCTTGAGCAAAGGGGCCTTCTAGCGGATTTCCAGCGTAGGAGACAGACATTTCTGGTAGGCTCCTAGATTTTAGCAGTTCACATCGCGGATATAGCTACGAGTAGGGATACCACCGTGAATCCATCCACTAGCAGCCACCTCAGGAACCAAGTTCTTCGGATTCTGGATATTCTGCTTGAGGGTCGGGATCAAAGGAGTGTATTGCTGAGGGAAGAACTCCTCCGTGACAGTGCCGCACTCCTTGCCCTGGCGAACCTGCTCGCTGTGCAGGAGATTGCTCTCCACATCAGGGTTGCCGCGGCCAGTACCCATGTAAGGTACGCTCAAGAAAGGACGAGCCTGCGGGCGGATATTGCAGCGATTGTTCTTAAACTCGGGCTGATTGCGGAGAACGGAGTCAACGTCAATCTCCTTGTTGTTGTATCCGTAACCCTCCTTGGGATAGATCAAAAGCTGCTCAGTGCCCAGAGGATTCACTCTACGGGCATCGGGAACAAGATTGGTCGTCATGTAGTTGCCAGGGCCAACGGATTGACGGAAGTAGGACTCGATACCACAAAGATCATCGCGAGTGTGGGTCAAGCGGTTAAGTTCAAAGCTGTTTTTGGGCTGTACTTGGGCCATGCTGCTTTCTGACCATGTGCGAGGGAAAAAAGTGCCCAGATTTTAGAAGTTTCAATGAAGCCAACCATGCTTTCCAAATCCTTTTGCCGTTGTATCAAATCTGTTCGGAAAACCGTCAAACTCCGTCCAGGCCAGAAAAAGACAAATGCGAATAAGGAGGCCGCAGCCATTGCGATTTGTACCAAGTCAGTCTTACAAACTCGGGGCAAAACTCTTAAACGATTTCGTTGTGGAAAAAAACCTATGCTCCAAACTCAAAAACCCTTGAAGGCGTAGTTTAGCGATCCGCATTCAACCAAGTGACTGGGCTGCCATCGGTTCCAGGCAAGCAGGCAGAACGGCCACCCTCCTTGCATGTCTTACCCGGAATACGATAGAGCCAGTCGGCAAACGATCCTTGGTCATTCGGCACTGTCGTATACGGCATGGCAATAAACTGACGCTGGCTCTGTGTTTTTCCGAAGACGTCGGTGGGATCACTTGTAAACTGCACACGGAACACATCATCTAATGCGCCATTCACCTGCGGGTCATTTATAGGAGCGGCGGGTGGTCTTGTAGGGTTATATTTGATTTCATCAATCAAAACATTCATAAACGGATTTCGTGCCGTAGGCTCTGTGTACTCGGATGGCGAATCCGGAGCAGACGCCTGAATACCTTTGACATCTTCAAACTGCTCGATTTTGGAGAGGGCAGGATTTCCAAACTGCCGAACCTCTTGCAGAGCACGGAAGGCGGGTATAAGGTAAAAGCTAGTAAACAGGATTGCAATCGGCACGGCCATGATATAATCAAGGAAGACTGCAATGAGGCCACCTGCAAGAATCGCAAAGATATAAATAAAAAGAATATTGTTCACGATTTCACTTGCACAGGGAGGCCGTCCCTGGGCACATTGAAAACTTTTCCACCAGGCATTTCGAATGAAGCCTGCGGGATCTTCCCAGGCATAGGGGTCGCAAAGTGTAACCTTCATTCCTTACTACCCTCCTTCTTTATTTTTTGCCTTCTGCCTTCTTTTTCTCTCTCCGTTCACGCTCTTTGCGAAGGCGCTCACGTGCGAGTTGAAGTCTAGCGTCTCCATTACGGCCCTGTGCCCGTGCTATATCAGGATCTGCAAAGGCCCCAAACGAATCTCGGAAAGATTCCATCATACCTGAAAAGGCTGGATTACTCGTGCATTCCTTCAAAATCTCCTCGGCTTCATGGGCCAAATCTTGCGGCTTCAACTCTCCTCGCTGAATCTTTTGTTGCATCCGCCCTGCAATCTTCTTCATTGCATTTTGAAGGATCTCAGGGTGACTCGTGTAGGCCTGAAGAAGGATCTCAAAGGCCCGCATGGGATTCTTTTCACACTCCTCGAGCTGTTCCGTCGAGAGCCCAAAATCTTCAGGGCGGAACTCACGGACGAGTTCCTCGGCCAACTTGGCAATCTTACCTTTTAAGAACCGTTCAGGGAGACTAGGAATCCCCGCGGCCCCTGCTCCCCCCGCACCCTCCAAGAACTTTGCAAATCGCTCCGCAAGATTCTTGAAATCCGCCGAACCCATACGAGTCTTCCAGTGCTCCAAGAAATCCTTAATAAATGTCTCCTGGCCAGATAAATCCAAGAAACTGCCTGTACTATGATACAATGCACACATCGATAAAAGTGTCAAATATTCCTGAATGGCTGTCTTGCTATTCTCGCTCAAATCAGCCCACACCGCCTCTGAAATAGACACTCCAGGCAACACGAGTCCAGGACAGAGTTTTGCATCTCGCTGAGGAGAGGCCTTGACCTCTTCAGCAAAGCGACGAATACGGTCTTCTTTAGAAAGTTTTCGGGCAGTCGTGATGTCAGCCTTCAGCTCGGGACAAGCACCTTCCAAATCATCGCAGAATTCTTCAAACTTCTTCTGGAAAACACGATCAAGTTCTGACATCTATCTTGTATAAGCAGACGAGAAAGTAAATCTTTACGCTGTCGTTTGCTTTTTGCTTTAATTTTCTTTTCCTCAGACCCTGGCCTTCTCACAGAGAATACAAAGGACCTTCAAGTATTTCCAAATCGTCTCGCGATTTCCCTCGTCCAGTGTGTCCCAATATTTGTCAAAAATGGAGAGAGCCGGTAGGATTTCGTTATATTGATTTGTAATCTTCTTACGGGCATAAATAATGACAGAATCAACATCGTCCTTTTCCACGAGTTCATGGCACTCAACCCATACATGCTCAAAAAACATATCAAGAATAAGTTTCGGATTTGATTTCTTTGCAAACTCAATATATTCGAGAGCTGTTTTCAGATCACGCTCCTCAGGAAATGTATCAGCAAGATCCCTGAAAAACTCGGTGAGCTTTTCATTAAAGAATCCAAGTTTTGACTTGGGCTGTTGGTGAAGGCTCATTATTCAGTAATCAATATCCATCTTTAGACGTTTACTTCAAATCCGCGCAGGTCCCTTCGGCATGCCTTGATCTCTGTATTTCATATATTCCTCCATTTGGGCGTCAAACATTTGCTCACGTTTTGTCTTCTTTTCACCACCTCCACCTCCGGGATATGTATCAACACCGCGTTGTCCCGATGCAGCCTGGCCATTCAAGAATGAAAAGGTACCAGGAATGCTGGATCCACCATTGCCTGTACTGCTCGTATCGTCATTCAAGAAACTATAGAAAGAGCCTGCAGTGTTATTGAGGCCTGCCCCAAGTTCAGAACGATTCCAGGCCTCTACATCGGTGGCAGCCGCGGGATCCGCGGATTGTTTTTGATTTGGAGTACTGCTGACAGTATTTTCTCTCATACGGCGTTCATACAGCCAGTTCATAACTTCGGCATCTGTGCGGGGTTCTTTCTCGCCCTTAATCACTAATGTAGGCGTTTTCTGCAGCCACTTGGGCAAGGAGGGACGATTGGGGCCGGGATCCACGCAAATATAGTTGAACTCCCGTTTCCAAGGAGTTTTGCTCAACTCCTCAATAAATGCTTTCGACCAAGGGCAACGATTGCTATAAAAACAAATGTGAACCGGTTGAGGGCCAGCCATAACTCCTTCTTTCTCCGCAAGAGAGATTGGAAATATTTCAAACTCCGCAGTAGAGAATGCCTGGACCGCAGAGGACCAAAGGAGCTCTGCGAAATACAAAATTCAAGGCCCGTATGAAAAAAAACAATACCACGCACAAACGGAAAGCGGCTTTTTATATTCAAGAACTCAGTCGGAAAAGGCAGCTCGAATACATAGAACTTGTGGCAAAGTTTGCGTTATATATTTCTCGGAAGCTTGAACGTGAAGGCAAGATTAAAAGTGTGGAAACATGCGATGGTTCGTTTGAAACCTATTATAACGCAAATGACTCATGGGAGATTACTCAAGAACTTATCAAAAAAATGACAAGGCAGCAAGAAGTAACCCGACTTGCTGAAAGGGAGTTCCGACAGGTGAGACAAAGACAGCCTAGAATGGCTTTTTCTTTGTCTGTGCTTTTATTATTATTGTTTACTTCATGGGGGCGTACTGCAGATGCAAAATGGAATGAGTTTAGTTCTCCTCCTGGAGAGATTTCCGCATGGGATGCGAGCTCTGCTGCAATGATTGGAACAGGTATTCTGGCAATCGCTGGATCACCTTTCTTTCCTCCTTTATCGGCCGTTGGTGTAAACGTTATTACATGCGGTCTTTACACGAGACAAGCTGGTTCTGCACATCGCTTACTGAATGCGGCGACTGGGAAACATCCTATGGGGACAGCAGACGTTGTTACAGAAGCATTTGGTGCTCTTGTGCCCGCAGGAGCAAGCCTGACAAGAGGATTTATAAGTAGTGTTCCTTTGCCAGAAGGCCAAGCCCCTATAACCTTTGAGCGAGCTGGGCCAACGCTCGGTGAAAATATCACCCCTGCATTGGCAGGACCTATTCAAGGCGTTGTAAATGCCGTTGAAAACCTTAGAGGCAAACCGATGAACCCGCAGGAAAAAGGTGAACTTGTTCAAGCGACTGCGGAAGTTGCTCAGAGAGCGATTGAGGTTGCAATTGAAGCTGCTCCTGCGGCAGGAATGATGGCACAGGGGGCTGTAGAAGAAAAAGCCGAGTTTGAGGCAAATATGAAAAGTGGTAAAACATTAAGAAACTATGAAGCCATGGCATCAAAGTTGGGTTTCAAACCTCCTGCAGGCCCACCTGTGCCGACTCCATAAATAGTGGCAATACATGCAACTAAAAAAAGGTTATCACATCTTTCTTTAGAATGCCTGGGCCGCAGAGAACAAAAGGTGCGTTGAAAAATACTCGGTTGAAATCGAGAATGAATCGAAGAAATACAACGCGAAAACGTAAGGATGCATTTTATATTCATAAACTAAGTGAGGCCAAGCGGAATGAGTTCTTAAAGTTAGTTGCAGAGTTTACGCTGTATATATCCCGAAAGCTTGAGAAAGAAGGGAAAATCAGGCAAGTAGAAAGCTGTGATGGTGAGTTCGATACATATTATGATGCGGATGATTCATTGAAAATTTTAGAAGAGATTGCAAAAAAGAGTACAAAACCAAGGGAAATTAATGGATATGCTCGTAAAGAGTTCCGAAAAGTAAAACAAACATCCCCTCAATTAAAATTCAATCTGAAAGCAATCCTGATATTCCTTTTACTTACTTGCACAAAAGAGGTAGACGCAAAATGGAATGAACTCCATGCCCCCCCAGATGAGATTTCTGCACCTGATGCTATTGCTGCCGTGGTCACGGGACTAGGGTATGGAATCACAACATTTGCTCCTCCTTTAGCTCCCCTCGGTACAGGTTTGATTGTATGCGGCTGGGGAGTTAGCTCTTTTGGTTCAGCAGTTCGTTTACACAATAACTATACAGGCCTTCACCAGTTACCTTCTGGAAATAAGAAAGCCGAAATGGTAGGTGTTCTTGTTCCTGGATATGGGCAAGCCACACGAGCTATCGGTTCCTACTTTTATCCGAATGATTTTACATTAAGAAGCAAAGGTTATGAGGGTTTAGCTAACGCACCTGCAGAGGGTGTAGTAAGACGTGTGAGTAAAGCAAAGGAAAGATTTATTGGAGAACCACTTTCAGAAGAAAACCAGCAAGGCATGAGCAAATCTATTTCGAGTAAATTCAATGAATGGGCTGCACCAACTATGGCAAGACTTACGAATACATCGCAGATCGCAACAGCAGCATATGCTACAGGAAAAGCGGCAGAAGTTGTTGCCCCAGGAACAGTTGCATCAATAAAACAAGGATTCGAAAAAGCTGCAAATACTATTTCTGATGCTTCAAATCGATTTGTAGATCAAATCTCAAATGGCAAAATCACCGCTGAAAATATGAAAAAAGTAAGAGAGGTTTACAATTCCGTCTAAAAATCAGGGCTTTAAATTTGAACTCACCCTAGTTATAGAGAACGGTACGAAAATGGCTGAAATCAATGTATTCCAAGAAGTCAAGAAGGCTGGCAGAGATGCAATCAGTTTCCGCATGGCACCTGTCGATGTGGCCTTTGCCAATACTCTCCGCAGACTGATCCTCACTGGAGTTGAAACTGTTGCCTTTCGAAGTGATATGAATGAACTTGGAAAGACATCTGATGTACAAGTGTTGAAGAATACTACGCCTATGACAAATGAGATGCTTGCAGATCGCATCGGCCTCCTGCCAATCACAGTGAAGAATCCACTGGATTGGGATCCTGATGCCTACACCTTCAAGCTTTCTGTGACAAATGAATCTCCCGAGCCTCGCGATGTCGTAGCGGCCGATATTCAAGTCTTTAAAAAGGGAAAGGATGGTGAAGAGATTCTGGAAGCAAATAATGCATTCTTTCATCCCGATCCAATCACTGGAGAAACTGCCCTGATTGCAGTTCTCAAGGGCAAGCGTACAGGCCAACCTCCTGAGGCGATTGAGCTTGTCGCAAAGGCCAGTATGGGAAAGGGACGCGAACACACACGATTCAATCCTGTCAGCCAGTGCTCCTATAAGTATACTCTCGACACGGATGAGCGACGCCTCGCGGATCTCTTTGAAAAGTGGTTGATTCGTGCCAAGAAGATTCCTGACCCGAAGGCTCTCGAGGAGGCTCAGAAGAAGGAGTTACAGGCTGAGTACAATACGATGGAGATTGATCGCTGCTATCTCATGGATGAGAAAGGTGAGCCCAATAGCTTTGATTTCACTGTGGAAACGGTAGGAACTCTGGATCCGTTCTATATTGTAAAGAGGGCACTGGATGTAACAATAAATATTGTTTCTCGCTACAGTTCTGTGGATACGCAAGCCCTTCCGCAGGATCTCCGTGTAACGCCTGCAGCAAATCGCCTGGAGGGGTTTGATTTCACTTTCCAGAATCAGGATCACACACTCGGCAATCTCCTTCAGAGCTACATTGATCTCTTCATGATGGATGGAAGCAAGGTGACCTTTGTAGGCTACAATGTACCTCACCCGCTTCGAGATGAAATGGTCCTCCGTCTAGGGATTGCTGGGGGTCAGGAGGTGGATGCTCGTAAGGTTCTGGCCGAGGCGGCTCGTGGATGTGCACAACTGTTCCGAGGGTTTGCAGAGGGGTGGCAACGTGCGATTGGCGCACCTGCCCCTGCAAAGCCTGCAGTCGTTGTGAAGGGCAAAGTAAAGGCTTCTGCAGTAAGAGGTGCTACGGCTGCAAAGAAGCCTGGTGGTGTGATTGGATAAAATACTCTGTAGTCATAGAATGGCGATTCCAGATTGGTTGGGAACAGTAGGGCTGGCCATCCTAGTCCTTTTGGTCGTAAGTTTTTTGGTCGGATGGCGAAAACGTCTTGTACAAAGTGGAATCTGGAAAAATGGTGAAGGCGATCCTGTGCTTTCTGAATCAGAGTATCTCGAGGCTGGGAAAACCTGCCCTCCTAAAAAATCTGGAGGCAAACGCATCGTATGGGTGATGCATTCTTGGGTTCCCAATGTTCGTGC
>JACCDO010051776.1_pt1 | contig 13746 bp, 11 predicted proteins | sample 7446101 | NCBI WGS metagenome assembly JACCDO01 (sample SAMN15323440, study PRJNA562643) | freshwater metagenome | isolation source: river surface water | place: USA:Blue River Watershed | collected 2017-08-16
CTGTAAAAAATAATTCTTTTTAGTTATAAATAAAATATAGGTATAAATGCGTTTATTTTCTAATTATATAATATAAGTGTTATGAGTAATCAAAATGGAATACAATTAAATAATAGATCAAATGACACAGGTCAAGTGACAAATTCGCAACCAGGTGTCAATTCATTATCAATAAATGAAGATAATTTAATAAAAAGTAGAACACATGTAGTTAAAAATAATTATTGGAATGATAGACATGAAAGAATATTAAAAGGTTTACAAGCAAACTCAAATAAATATTTTAGAGAATATCAACGTGCTCACTTGGTATACAAAAAAAAATTAAGACTATATAGAATCCCTATAATAGTGATGTCTTCGTTGAGTGGGTTTTTATCAATTTCAAATAGTGGATATATACCTGCGGAATACAATAAATGGGTATCGATGTTGGTAGGTTTTGTAAACTTGATGGTAACAGTAATATCATTAATAGAAAACTTTAAAAAGATAGATGTAAATATGAACAAAACATATTCAGCATATTTAGATTTCAAAAAGTTACATGATGAAATATCAATGGTATTAAATACACCACAAAATGAAAGAGAAGACAATGGTTACGATACTGCAAATACTTTCTTTTCAAGATATGAATCATATGTAAACGATGCTCCTATTTTAGGAAAAGCTTTTAAAGATGCTTTAGATGAGAATTCTCCAGATAACAATAGCCAAACATTAAATCAAAGTGGTTCTGACATATCAACTAATACAGATGGTCAAGAATCATTGTATACAGAATTAGATGAAGAATCACTAGTTGATAATTTGGAATCACAAACTGGAGCAGTAAGAAAGACTTTACAAAGAATGTCATCAGGAATAAAAAACTCGTTATTTTCCTCATCAGATAGTAATATAAGCCCTGGAAGTCCTACTAATAAAAATGGTTTAAGAAATGTAAATACAAATGTATTTAAGAAAACTACAGAATTGGAACAAAAAGTTAATAAATTAAGTAAAAAAATCCCAACCCCAGTATCAACTCCAATATCATCAAGATCAAGAATACCTTTAGGTTCAATTAATTCAGTCAATTCAACACAATTACAAAATCAATTGGAAAGTCAGATACAAAAACAAATGCAGAATCAGATACAAAATCAGGTTAAAAAGTTAGTTGAATTAGATCCAGAAAATATAGATTTGGTAAATGATGATGAGGAAAATCAAAATAATCTAGATGATCAAGATAATAGTGGTGAACCTCAAAGCCCTAGTACATTTCCAGTTATTAGAAATGTAAAAGTAAGTCAAGGTCTTAATTTAGGATCAAGTTCATCAATACTATCAACTATAACAGATAATTCTAATGAGAATAAAGAAGAATCAAGTTCGCTATTTGATATATCAAATGTAAATAAAAAAAAGAAAAAATCAGAATCTGATAATGAATAAAAATTAAAAATTAATTATAAATAATTATAAAAAAATTAGCAAATAAATTTAGTAAGTAAATAAATTTAGTAAGCAAATAAATTTAATAAACAAATAAATTTAATAATCAAAATTATTTTTCGGAATATCTTAATTCGGAAATAGGATGAATAGATATAATTTTAGTTTGGTCATTATAACAAACTCCAATTTCACTTTTTGGAAAAGAACTTTTTCCACAAACTGTAATACCTTCTGATCTAAAAGATTCTGTTAATTTAACAAATTCAGCACATTCTCTAGGTTCAAAGAATCTAGAGGTATTGTACATCACTATTTGTCTGTTCGTATGTTCGAAAGCTTTTCTAATACAAGTTATAATTTTGGAACATGGATTTGGGTTTGAAGTCGAACTCAATGTAATATTGCTCATAGTTATAACTATCAATTAATTGATAATACAATTAAATATATAATCAATTTTTATTTTATATATCAAGATCAAAATAATTGATATTTTAATTTAATAGAGTATTTAATATATAGAAATTCTTATTATATAAAAGATGTTAGGTATTAATTCAAATATTATAATGGGATGTTCAGACCCAGTATTACCAATGACAAGAACCGATGATGTAGAAAAAGGTAGTCATCCAATAACAGGAGATACAGTTTATACAGATTCAGTTTATCCAAATAACAGTTTGAGAATGAGAAAAGTCGAAAAAAACCCAGTATCATATGGGATCTCAAGTTTTTTCTCAACCAAAAAAATAAAAAAGTCTGATGACGTTACTGTTGAAGATTGTGTAGATATAGAATCTGGAATTAATTTGTTAACAAATCTGGTCACATCTGGACCTAAGAGTAAATTTAAAAAGGTTTTCTATTTGGGAATAATAATTTTCTTTTTATTATTTTCTGGATCAATTTATTATTTGAAATCTAAAGGTGACTCAAACAACGCAGATAAAAATATTATAGATTTAAGTGAATTTGAACAAAAAGGTGATAATTTAGAATCAGATGGTTTGGATAAAAATATTGATACATCTGAATTAAATAGCGAAGATATTTCTCAAGTTAAATTATCAAAAGAACAAATTGAAAATTTAGCAGAACTAGGAAATTTTTTGAAAAATCATGCAACTGATTTAAATGAGGAAACTGGATCTGATTCTGCATCTAATTCTGGATCTGATTCTGAATCAAATTCCAAATCTAATATGATAAGTTCAGATGAATATAATGATTTGAAACCTCAAAATGAGATGGAAGAATTAGTAAAGTTATTAAGTTCAAAATCAACATCTTTAGACAAGAAAACTATTAGTGAAATATCAAAAATAATAGCAGAATCAAAGAAAATGTCTGATCAAAAAATTTCAGATCCAAATGAAAATTTGAAAAAGGCTAAACAGTACTTGAAGAAAAATTGATGATTTTTTTATACAAAATGTGTAAAAATTATTTTTATACAAAATGTGTAAAATAAAATTTTTTTATATAACTCTAGATAATAATATTTGGAAATATAATGAATTTTATATCAGAATCAAATAAAACCAAATCAGATCAAAATATTAAACTAGAAGATTTATTTAAGATAGAAGACGAATTAGAAAAAGAATTAGCACTATTAGAATCAAACAAAGCTATTTTAGATGTGGATTTATCATTAGAACAAGAATTGATAATAGACCAAGATTCACATATAATAGTGGATGCGGTAGCTGGATCAGGTAAAACCACAACAATTTTACATATGGCCTTAAAATATCCAAATGCAAATATAATTCAAATAACATACAATAATATGTTAAAAAGAGAAGTAAGAAAAAAAGTTAATCGTTTAGCGATAAAGAATATGACAATTCATACTTATCATAGTTTAGCAGTGCGATATTATTCAGAATCAGCATTTACAGATGAAGAAATAAAGAAGATATTAACATTAAATTATCCGATAGTAAACACTTCATCAAAACCTATAGATATAATGTTAATAGATGAAACCCAAGATATGGCACAAGATTATTACAACTTGTTGAGAAAATTTATATCAGACACTAAATCTAATCCTCGAATAATAATAATGGGTGATAGATATCAAGCAATATATGAGTTTAAGGGATCAAATTCTAAATTTTTAACATTAGCAGATAAAATATGGAATTATCCTTTTGAAAGAATGAATTTAAGTACAAGTTATAGACTGACACATCAAATGTCATGGTTTATAAATAAAGTAATGTTAAACACAGATAGAATATCAACAATAAAATCAGGTCCACCAGTAGATTATTATATTGGTAATTCTTATAAAATTTATAAAAAAATAGGGAAAGAATTGGTTAAAATGATAAAAAAAGAAGGGATTAAAGAACAAGATATTTTTATTTTAACCCCAAGTGTTAAATCATTGGAACCTCCTTATAAAAAATTAGAAAATTATTTAGTTAAACATGGTTATAAATGTACAACACCATCATCAGATGATGCAAAATTAGATGAAAAGGTGATATCAAATAAAATAGTTTTTACAACATTTCATCAAGCAAAAGGAAGAGAAAGAAAAGTAGTGATCTTATATAATTTTGACGATTCTTTTACACAATTTTTTTTAAAACCAACAGAACAAATGTCATGTCCCAATATATTATATGTAGCAGCAACAAGAGCATCATACAAATTAATTTTAATACAAGATAACAAATATAAACCTCTACATTTTTTAAATCCTAAATTATTAAAAAAATCAGAAAATTTAAATTTAATAATAGTAAATGAACAAAATATTGATAATATTAATTTGATAAATAAAACAAAAGAAATAAAAAAAACTAGTGTAACAGATTTGATAAAATTTATATCTACTAAAACTATTGATGTGATATTACAATTGATTGGTGATGAAAAAACAGGTTTATTTAAACAAATTAAAAAGCCAAATATGTTAGTAGATATACCAAACAAAATAAAAATTGTAAATAAACAGATAGACAAAACAACTGGTTTAGAAAAAGAAGTGATTACTTGGGAAGATGTATCTGATTTAAATGGTTTAGTAATTCCTTCAATTTATGAAAAGTTGTTATTAAAAAAGAATTCAACAATTGAAGATTATGTAGAAAATCAAATTAAAGAAGAAAATCCTATTTTATCAGATATCAAAAAATATATGTCAAAGGTAAAAATACCAGCAAAGACTCCATCTGATTTTTTACGATTGGGAAATATATATCAATCATTACAAAATAAATTACATGCCAAATTGGCTCAAATAAAAAAATATGATTGGTTAGATTTAAATATGGTTTTACAGGCACATACCAATATGTCAATGATTTCTGATCCTGATATTAAATTTGAGATACCATTAGTATCTGATGAGCTTGAAAATTGTTTAATATTTGATCATAATGAATTTGGACCAATACATATTACTTCAAGAATAGATGCTATTGATAAAAATAGTTTATGGGAATTCAAATGTGTAGACTATTTAACATTTGAACATAAATTACAAATAATAATATACGCATGGGCATATAAAATAGCACAATGTGAAAATATATATGGGAAAAAAGATTTTAATTTATTAAATATAAAAACAGGAGAAATGTTAAAATTAGAATTGGATTATTATAAAATAGATCAGGTCGTAGAAAGTGTTTTTCAAGATAAATATAGTGTAAAACAAGAATTAAATGACGCCGAATTTATAAATTTAATAAATTCTAGTGATATTACGAAAAAATTTGATAATTCAACTTTATAAACAAATTATATATAATAATCTAAGTAGATAAGTAAATAACTATATTACAAATTAAATAAATGAAATCGATATTAATCGTGATCCTAGGATGTAATATTCTAAACATTCTGTATGATAGAATAAATGTAGCGATACAATTGGGAAATACATTATCTTCAACTAAAACTAACAATTTTAATTTATCAGAAGTAATTGTAACTGACAAAATTGTTCAATCAAATAATTCATTTGATGAGTTTGATGATTTGAATAATTTTGATCAAATGAATAATTTAACAATAGATTGGTTCTTAACAGGTGGTATAAAAGATAAAAAAGAATCAAATTCAAAAGCAGAAGCATCAGTAATGATTGAAGAATTAGATTCACATGGTTATGGTGGGTCAAATTTCAATTATATAATTGATTATAATTCAACAAACACGGTTGAAAACTTTATATTTTTAAAAAAGTATTTGGAATTTAACAATACAAAAAACTATACAGATTTATATGTTGTTACATCTAAATTTCATCATCAACGAGCAAATATGATTTTGAGTAAAATTATTCCAAATAATAATTTTACTTGGGTGTTATCAGAAGAAACAACAAAAGATCTGGAGTTTTGGGAAAGTTACCATATTAACAATGTTTACAGAGATATTCAAAGAGCAGCTTTACAACATAATTTTACTTTGGAAGTTTAGATACTTGATATTCGATTAATTGTTTGTATAAATTATCAAAGGTATTTTTATCAACATATTGATCAATTTGAATATTATTTTTTTTAGCAATTTGACAAAAAATTTTAACAGTATTTTTTTCCAATTTTCTTTTATAAGGATCAAATTTTAATCCTGATTCTTCAAATAATATTTTGTGAAATTTTTTATAATATTCTGAATCTATTGTGTTTATCGCTAAATCATCGTTTTGTTTTGTTTTTTCCATGTTTATATTTTCATTTGATTTGTTAGAAAATGTGTAAATTATTCCAATAATAACAATAGATAATGCTAATAGAACTAGGCCAAATAAATTGTCAGACTTAACCAAATTATCATTTTGATTTTTGTACATATATACTATTTGTATAGAATGTTGAAAAAAATTGATATGATAATATAATAAATTAAATTATACTATAATAAATTATAAAATCCAAATGAGCAAGTTACTTAATAATTTCACAGCAAGTGAATTGGTGTTTGATTTTTTGCATCCAGACTATATTGATTATCTAGATAGTTTAGATGGGGAAATTTATACCAAATTTAAAGGTCCAATATGGGAACAAGTATTAAAAAAAGAAGATGATCTGATATTTGATTATATTTATAAAAAAATACCTTTAACACAGGATATTGTTGAAAAACATTCATATACATACCGAGGAACAAGTTTATCAGAGCCAGTATTAAGAAAAATACATGAATTATTTCCAACAGTAACTGAAAAGTTATCTTCAGATCAAAAGATAACTGAAATAATATCACATGGCAAATTACCAGTTGTTAAATTCTTATATGAGTTAAGAAAGTCAAAAGATGAAAATTATACATATCCAAATAAAAATATAACATCTTCACACATAAATAATTATGATGTTTTCAAATATATGTGTGAAATTCATAATAAGGCAATAAATGCAGATTCTAAAATATTATATGTAAATAGAGAAATCCAACAAAATAGATACAAATCTCTAACTCCAACAGATTTTATAAAAATAATAAATAGTAAAGATCTAGAGTATAATTCAGATACTATGAATAGACTGTTAAAAAAAGTTTCAAATATAGGATCATTAATGTGTTATTTTAGTAAAGAATTGATAGAAATGATTTTTACAAATCATGAAGCTACACTCAAAGAAAACCTTACTGTCAGAATGCTTTCTCAACTTATGAATAATGCATGTGAAAATAAAAACCCAGTATTACTTAAAAAATGCTTTGATTTTGCAAATAAATTTAAATATCAATTGGATACTGAAGATCTAACAAGAACACTTAAGAATTTGATTTTACATTTCAGATACGCGAATAATGAAGATAAAAATGAAACAATTTATTATTTAATAGAATTAGGAATAGAACCACCAAAGATAGATCCTTATTATGATTATTATAAGTCAATTACTTTGATAAATAATTGAATAAGAAAAAAAATTAATAGCTAATGTTTTCATAGTTTATTTTAACATTTCATAACTAAATAAATAGCCAAGAAAGTTACAACAAGTATCATCATGCTTTTACCATTGAAAAAAGAGTAACTTTTAACAGATGATTTGTTAAACATATATAAGACACATGCGATGATAACTATTAATAAAATAATGGTAGTGTAATCGAATTGGTCTTCCCCATTAATTGTGGCAGGTTCTTGATAATCATTTTTAATTGTATATTTCATTCTATATATAAATATCACAAGTAAAAAATTTTTTTATTAAAATTTTTTATTTATTTGTAATTAATTAAATTTACAACAAATTTGTAATTTAATTATTTTTTATATTTTTATTTGAAACAATAATATCACAAGTATAGTTACTCAATCCGTAAATAACTACAATAGCTATGATAACAATAAAAATATAATAAATTAAATATGGGTTATCTGATAAATTAAATATTTTATAGTTTTGATCATACATTTTAAATTTTTAATATCAAATTATAAATATCGTTTATAAATTAAAATATTTTATATAAAAATTTTAATTATTATATTGAGAATATTTACTATATTTACTATATTGATCTGCATATTGATTAAATTGTTTTATACCTTTATCAACTTTTGATTCATATTTGAAATAATAAAAAATACTAGCAGCACATGAACTAATACCACATATAACGATTAATACCAGACAAATCCAATATAGAGCTTCAAATGAGGCATCATCTAGACCAAATACATTTGCACTAGTATAATCAACAGAATCACCAGTAGTAGTTGTTGTAGTATACTCTGTATTTTTTTTAGTAGTATCATTTGATAAAGTGTCTGATGTTGTTCTAGTTCCTCCTGTACCCTGGGAATTATCTGTATCAGTTTGTTTTACATTATAAGTATCTTGACCAGTCTTATCAACAGCATTAGGATCTTGTTTTGGAGCAACAACTGTAAAACTATATGGGTCTAATGATTGATAATAATTTCTATTAGATAATTTAGCTTGATCTAAAAATTTTGTATCATTATCTGCTTTTTCACATGCATCTTTAATTGTTTTTTCAACATAATCTTTAGTAGAAGTATCAAATCTACTAGTATCAATCATTTTACAATTTCTAGAATTACAATTACCGGTTCTCGATTCAGGATCAACATATGATTTGTATGCGTTACAATTAGTCTTATAACAATAGGAAGGAACATCATCATAATAAAATACTTGATTATCAATTTTGGATGCATAACAAGCACATTCTGGTGCAAATTTAACTAAATCTCTTGCAGGATCCAAACCTTCTGATTTAACATATGATGCCATATTTTTACAATTGATTTCCATAAATGTATCACATGTTTTTGAGTTAGGAGCAGCTTCACTAGAACAAAAAGTATTGGTATCAATTGTAACATCTTTAAAAACCATATCTAAACTAAGAGTAGGGAAATCAAATGTGTCTTTATATGTTTGTTTTGGATCAAGAGGAGATCTAAGTTTAATATTATTTCCAGTAAGATTTTTATTACAACAAATTAATTTGGTAGCATTTTTTTCTAGTACCTTTGTGATAAAATTAGTAACATTATCATAATTTTTTGTATTTTCACTATCTACAAAACTTGGATTAGAAGTTTGAATTGAAGTATTATCAAAATTACTATCACTTTTATAATTTAGATAAATATTATCCAAAATTTTTGGTTCTTTAATATAATTTGGTACATTTGTATCGTAATTATTAGCTCTTATCACATAAGGATTTTTTGATGGAAATAAATTATATTCTTTAAAACTTTGATAACATAAATCGGATTGGGTTGATGTGTTGTTTGTAACAGAATTATCAGTTTTTGGAATATCATTATATGAATTACATTTTAATTCTGTAATTGGTTTAACAGGTTGAAAATTAATTTTTTGTTTACATGCAGCATTTATGGCATATGATCCAGAAGAATTAGATCCGGAAAAGTCAGAATCATTAACAGTAAATTTAATTGGAGTAGACAAATTATCAGAATAAGCGAGGAAACTAGCATATTTTTTATCTTGAGATAACTTTACAGGAGTAGTACCACTATCAATTCTGTCGTTACATTCATAACCTAAATCAGCTAAAGTTTGTAATTCCAAATCATTGTACAATTGAGTACAAGAATTACTAGTAACTTTTCCTCCAGGACATGTTATATTTGTGTATAAAGGAGTGTTAACAAAATAATTACCTGCTCCAGGATCGGTTGTAACAATTTGTCCTGATTTATTCACGTACAAAGTAATCATACGATTTGGATTATCTAACCCAACAAATTGTCTATAAACACTTGTTCCAACATATGGTAATGTTAATTCAATATACAAATTAGCTAATTTGTCACAAAAACCTGGATTAGAAGCAGTATTTTGATCAGGTTTAATGATAATTTTGGCAATACCCTTTGAACCATCAAAATCTATACTTATCCATTTGACATTTGTATCAATATTAGCAGCATACACTGATGTTGTGCTTCCATCATTAATATTAGCTGGGCCAAATTTAGTTGATCCAGCATCTGGTCTTGTAGATTGAGCAGTAATTTTGTTAACATCTAAACCAATAATATTTGTAGTTGATGAATTTACAGAAATACCTGTTTGTGGATAAAATAATTGAACTTCACCAATATTTAAATAAATATTTGGAGGACAATTAATATTGTTTTGATATATTTTTAAATTAAATGTTGGGGTTGGATTATAGGTATATCCTAAGCTTGTTTGGACTTCAGGAACAGTATCAAGTTTTGCTTCACAATCTGATTTTGAATTTGTTTTAATACAAAGTCCATTTGAATCAACAGCACATGTTAATGTACCATATTGATTAACATTAACTGGAACTTTACCATTACCTATGTTACAATTAAAACCCAATTCTCTATAAGATTTTTTTTTAATATAATCAAAAGCAGCTTTACAACCAGGATTTTTTTTATTTACACATGTAGTAAATTTAGACTGATCTGAACTTTTTGAATCTGCAATAATACCAGCAGTATTACAATTAGAATTAGATGAATATAACTTACAATCGGGATTAGTTTGAGATGAATCTTTAAGACAAGTAATTGAAAAGAATTTTTCTCCTGGATTATTTTGATTATCACTATTTGTTTGAACAGAAGGAAGAGTTGAATCTTTAAACATTACAAAATTAGTACCAGATAATGTCTGATTAGTTACAACACATTCAAAATTCTCATAATTATTATAATTATTATTAGTATTATTATTAGTATTATAATCGATATTGTACAAAATCCATATTGAAATTATAAGTACAAGTAATAAAATTAAAATAAAATTGTTTTTCATTAAAAAATTTTATTTGACATATAATTATTATATATTATTTTCTTTTCATAATTATACTAAAAATTAATAAAATAATAATCAAACAAATAGAACCGATTCCCACATATATTAATGTTTGATCCTGATCAGAATTAGAACCTGATTTATTATTTGATGAAGACATATTTTTAGATTCTAATTCCGAAATTATAGTAGTATCTTGTATTTTAGATGATTGGGATTGTTGAGATGAATCAGAATCAGATTGAGTAGAATCAGAACCAGATTGACCAGATCCGGTATTAGTAGTTGTTGTTGAACCTGGAGTTGAACTTGAACCAGAACCTTGTTTATTTAATTCTAATGTGCATTTATTATTTTGTTTAGTTACATTGTTAACATTACCAGCTCCTGCATTAATATCCATATTATAGACAGCAACATTAGCACAAATATTGGTAGTACAATTTAAACTACGGGAATTTGGGTCCAAATATGATTTAGTTCCAGCAGTACAATTAACATTATAACATTTCGGCGGTATATTTGTACTAAAAGGTAAAACTGATTTCTGAATTGGTACATAACATGCACATTCTGGAGCATAATTCATTATATCTGTATCAATATTAACATTTTGTTTAGTCATTTGAGCAAAAATATTTTGACAATTAATTTCCATAAAAGCATTACATTGAGCAGATCCTTGTGATAATGATTCACTACAAACACTAGGATCTAATCCAATAACTTTTGTTTCAAAATCATATTTTTTAGCATTATCATCATATTGTTTATTCGGATCCAAACCTGCCCTAACACTAGCATTATTTATACCAAAATTATCTTTATTACAACAAAAGCTTTTTTTTAAATATTCGTTTAAAACATATTCAACACCTTTTGAAATACCAGAAACAGTAGTGTAATCAGTGTTATCAGTTGGGAAATTATTTTGATATTTTTGAAGTAAATCAATTAATACTGCTTTATCAGTTATCTGATTTAAAATACCTTTATTTAAATTATTACCTTTAATAACTAATGGATTAGTAGAGTCATATAAATTTTTTTGTTCATATGCAGTTTTACAAATTTGCTGATCATTATCTTTTCTATATGCAGTAGAATCATTATAATTAACTGTATATAAATTTGCTAAATTAAATGGACTAGACAACCCAGGTTCTAAGTTTGGATTTACATTGTTGGGAACAGAATTATAATTTGAACATTCTAAATTATAAGTTGGTGCAATTGGATGCATTTTTAATTTTGTTTCACAATCAAATTGATCTTTATAATTGACAGGGTTGTTTTTATCAAAACTACTAAATTCGTATTTTTCATTTGAATTTAGTCTTCCCATAATTTTACCATTACCAATAAAAGGATCACATGTATAACCTAATTCTCCTAAAGTTTTAAGACCTAATTTATTATACAAATCAACACAAACATCACCATCTTTACCCTTGTCACATTTTAAAAAAGGTGATTTTGTTTTGTCTAATGGATTTTGTGCATCTTGAAAATTTGTTATGTCATAAACACTATTAGGATTAGATGTGGTCATTAATCCATATTTGTCAACAAATAAAGTTAGATTTTTATTGGCTTCATTTTTATCATAACAACATGGAGTAGTAAATCCTCCACCCAAAGCTCCCCCACCCGAACCCATACAATATCCAAATCCATACATTACAGCACCCCAACAACCCCCCACACATTCAAAAGTAGAATATGGAGGATATGTAAATGTGTATGTACTAGTTCCAACATATGGTAAAGTTAATTCATAATAGGTATTATTATTTGATTCATGAGGTATTTGTAAATTACCATTTTTATTATATCTAGCTGGATAAATTATAATTTTACTTAAACCATTGGTTAAGAGAAATCGAAACTGAATCCATTTGCTAGAATTACCACCTCTAGATATATAAGCATTAATATTACCACCATTAGTTGTTAACAAATATGTTTCAGTATTATTTGGTCCAACTGAATCTGAATCCAAGGTTATATCTTCAATATTAATTGGTATTTTAGCACCATCTTTATCATAAAATTCTACTCCAGATAATTCCAAAACTATATCATTTAAAAATAAGAAAGTATTATAATAACAATTATTTGTGAAATCAGGATTATTTTTTTCAATTCTAAATAAAGCATATCGATTTGATATACTTAAAAATTCTTGATTCAAATCTGATTGATTTGCTGGAACTAATTTTAATTTTTCAACACATTCAGCCTTATCTTTACGTTGAACACATTTTCCATCAGAACCTTTTTGACATACTAAATAACCATTTGGATCAGCTAATAATGGTACAGTACCATTTCCTATATCACATGTAAAACCTAATTCTTCATAAGATTTCTTTTTTGAATTATCATATATTAATTTACAACCAGGCGTACCTTTACCAACATTTCCACAATTAAAATAATTGATAGAGACAGCATTTTGAGAACTATTATCAAAAGTATTCGAATATGATTTATCTCCATTATCCCAATAATATTTTTTAAAACCCTGATCAAATATTTTACAATCACGAGCTGCACTTATTCCAGCACAATTTGGAAAACAGTCCGGAACACAATATTGATTAATAATATCTTCTTTTTGATCTGAAGGTTGAATTTTTGTGCTATTGGTGGGACTAGATGTAACTACTTGAGAATAATTATTAGGTACAGCCACAACATTTTTATCAAATAACATTCTTTCACTCACTCCTCTTACATAATCATTCATTTTAACTGTAGAACCAAATGGTTCGGTATTCTTGTTTAAATCAATTTGTTCATATTGTCCACATATATACATTAAAGTTAAAATTATTAATAAAATTATTATTATTTTTATATTCATTTTGATTTTTATAGAAAATTCAAATTAATATATATTGATATATTAAATTATAATAAAAAAATTAAAATCTTCGTGTACTTTTCTTTGGGATAATCAAAACACTAGATACAGAGCTTAACAACACAATGATAACTATTA
>JACCDO010734208.1_pt1 | contig 13746 bp, 13 predicted proteins | sample 7446101 | NCBI WGS metagenome assembly JACCDO01 (sample SAMN15323440, study PRJNA562643) | freshwater metagenome | isolation source: river surface water | place: USA:Blue River Watershed | collected 2017-08-16
AAGCTCAGCCTGGGCAGCGCCACTTCAGTAGAGCTCGAGCAGCTTCCCGGGGTTGGGCCGGTTCTGGCCCAACGCATCGTGCAGTGGCGCGCTGATCATGGCGCCTTCCGCACGGTCGATGACCTGAACGAGGTGTCCGGTGTCGGTGACGCACTCATGGAACAGATCCGGCCGCTGGTCGTCCCGTAGTGGATGCCCGGCTTCTCGCACCCGCGGGTGCGGCCTGGGTCGGTACCGCTGTCGCACTTCTCGCCTGCTCCACCCGTCCGGCGATGGTTATCGCGACTATCGCCACTGCTGTCCTGTGCCTCACGACTTCGCTGATCGCCAGGTGTTCGTTCAGCAGTCGCACGATCCTCCTCGCAGTGGGGCTCGGACTCCTCTTGGGCGGACTTCATGCACATTCTCGGATCGTTGAACCTCTGAACGGCTGGATAGCCGCCCATGAGAGTGTCGACATGGTCGCTCGAGTGACGGGCGACCCGGTTCACCGCACAAGCGCGAATGCGCCGGTGTGGATGTCTCAGGTGTCGACGAGCATCACCATCACGGCCTCCCGGCTCATGGATCGGGAGAAGAGCGTCGAGGTGCGCGCACCCATGGAACTTCGGCTGAGCCTCGACCAGCCGGCGCCAGACGTCGGTTCGCTCATCGCGGTGCGCATCCGGCTGACACCGGCTCCGTGGAACCGCGATCTGACCGCGTACGCGCAACAGGCAGGCGACCTCCACATCGTGACTTCCCCGGATCCGATCAACGCCACCGCGAATGCCCTGCGATCGGGCTTACGTGAATCCACCACCGGGTTGTCACCCGACTCGGCCTCGCTGATCACCGGGCTCGCCGTCGGAGATGTCTCGCAGCAACCTCGTGAGCTGGACGAGGCCATGCGTGCGGCCGGCCTCTCGCACCTCAGTGCCGTGTCTGGCGGCAACGTGGCCATCGTGATTGCCGCAGTGCTCCTGGTGACCTCTCGAATGCGAGTGCGACGTCGCACGAGAGTCATCGTCGCCCTGGTCGCGCTGATCTTCTTCGTGATCTTGGTGAGGCCGCAGCCGAGCGTGATCCGTGCCGCGGTCATGTCAGCACTCGTGATCATCGGCCTTCTCACCGGCGGTCGCCGCGCGGGTCCGGCGGTGCTCTGCGCATCCGTGCTGATCCTGCTTGGCCTTGAACCCGGGCTCGCTGTCTCATGGGGCTTTGCGCTCTCCGTAGCCGCGACCGCCGGCCTGATCCTCATCGCACCGCGAATGCTCCGAATGCTGGAGCGCGCACAGTTGAGTCGTCGGTGGCCGCCCGCGCTGCGCCAGGCGGTGGCGATCGCGGCATCCGCGCAGGTCGCGACCGCTCCAGTGCTCATCGGCATGGGTGCCGGTCTCGGCGCGATGTCAATCCCCGCCAATCTTCTCGCCATGCCGGCAGTGGCACCGATCACGATCCTGGGCTTACTTGCAGCGGTCATGTCGCCGTTCGCAATGCCTGTATCCGAGGCGCTGGCCCATCTCGCTGCGCCATTCGCCTGGTGGATCTCGCATGTGGCCACGACCATGAGTGCCCTACCGCTCGCACATCTCGGCTGGCCCGGGGGAGTCGCGGGCGTCGGGCTGTTCCTGGTCTCGGCAACCCTGGCCTGGTGGTGCCGTCGAATCATGCGACGACGCTGGCCGGGCGGAGTCCCCTCGCAGGTGTCGCTCACCGCACTGGCCCTGTGCTGCGTACTCATCGCGGTGCTCATCATCGCGCCGCCGAGCAGGCGAGGTTGGCCGCCTGCTGGCTGGCGCATCGTGATGTGCGATGTCGGGCAGGGAGATGCCCTTGTGCTGCACGACTCACTCGACAGCATCGTGGTGGTCGACGTCGGGCCTGATCCTGCACTGATCGATACCTGTCTCACCGATCTCGGTGTCTCGCACATTGACACGGTGCTCCTCACTCATTTTCACGCCGATCACGTCACCGGGCTCACCGGTGCACTGCGTGGGCGCTCGGTAGACCAGGTACTGGTCACCTCGATCGAAGAGCCTGCTGAACAAGCTGACTTTGTTCATCGCGCACTCGCAGCCGCACATCTCCAGGCCACGGTGGCACGCGTCGATGATGTCGCCAGTGTCGGCACTATCGACTGGCGAGTCCTGTGGCCTCGACGACGACTGAGCTCAGGATCAGTGCCGAATAACGCCAGCGTGGTACTTCTGGCCCAAGTCGACGGAGTCTCCGTGCTGCTCACCGGTGATGTCGAGCCGGAAGCCCAGGCTGCAATCATCGGCGCCATGCCCGACGTGAGTGTCGACGTCATGAAGGTGCCCCATCACGGCTCGCGTTACCAGGATCCGCGCTTGCCTGCCTGGAGCCACGCTCGACTGGCTCTCATCAGCGTGGGCGAGGAGAACTCCTATGGTCATCCGGCGCCTGAGACCATCGAGGCCTGGGCTCGGGTCGGTGCTCAGGTGTCTCGCACTGACGTCGGCGGTGACCTCGCGGTGGTGGCCGGAAGCAGCCTCGGCCTTGTCTCCCGTGGAGGATGATCCGCGGTCGCCTGCGTGGGAGGATGGGGGCCTCATGGCCAAGGCATCCGCGCATCCCGCTCGCGTCACTCTCGCGATCGGCAACGAGCCGCTCTTCATCGAGCGCGCAGTTCGGGCTGTCGCGAAGGCGGCCACCAAGGATGACCCTCAGGCCCAGCGTTTCGATATATCCGCCGGCGATGCCAATGGCGGGCTGGCCATTCGCGAGGCCTGCGCTCCTACGTTGTTCGGAGATACGTCAGTCGTCATCGTGTCGGGGATTGACTCCTGCAGCGACGAAGTCGATGCCGCGCTCCGCGAGGTCGTGTCCGACTTCCCTGACCACGTCTGGCTGATCGTCACCCACCCCGGCGGGGTCAAGGGCAAGAACCTCCTCGATGCACTGAAGAAGGCCGGTGCCGAGCAGGTCGACTGCATAGCGCCGAAGAAGGGCAAGGACACCCTCGAATTCCTCTCGCGTGAGTTCGCGGCCCACAAGCGCACCATCACGCGTGACGCGATGGATGCCCTGTACGAGGCACTCGGCAATGACATCCGCATGCTCTCGGCGGCTGCCTCGCAACTGTCGAGTGACGTGGTCAATGAGCCGATCACGCGCGACGATGTCGCGGCCTATTTCGAGGGAGTGGCCGAAGTCAGCGGCTTCGCGATCGCCGACGCCGTCTGGGATCGCCGCTCCGTCGATGCCCTGCGCATGCTCCGCCAGGCGATGCTGAACTCCGATTCAGTGGCAGTGCCCACAGTCTCCGCGATGGCGATGGGCCTGCGTCAGGTGGTGCGCGTGGCCGGCATGCCACCCGGTGCCTCGGAATTCGATATTGCCAAGGAGGCCGGCGTTCCGCCGTGGAAGGTCAAGACCCTGCGCCGACAGTGGGCAGGCTGGAGCGGCGACCAGCGACGCCTGGCTGCAGCGGCGGTAGCGCTCGCTGATGCCGATGGCGCCGCCAAGGGCGGTATCGCACACGGAAGCAGCCTCGACCCTGAGCAGAAACTGCTCGAACTTGAGCGGCTGGTGATGCTCACCTCGGCCCGCCGATCCGAGTAGACCTCGACAACTGCCCCCCGACAACGCGAAAGGCCCCTCCGAAGAGGGGCCTTTCGAATAAGTGCTTAGAGAGCTGCAGCCTGCTTCGAGATCGAAGACTTACGGTTCGCGGCCTGGTTGGCGTGGATGACGCCCTTGCTCACGGCCTTGTCGAGTGCCTTGTTGGCATCGGCGGCGAGTGCCTTGGCATCGCTGCTGCCGGCTGCGGCGGCCTCGTGGAACTTGCGCACGGCGGTCTTGAGCGAGCTCTTGACCGACTTATTGCGAAGGCGTGCCTTCTCGTTGGTGAGAATGCGCTTCTTCTGCGACTTGATGTTTGCCACGGAGCAACCTTTGTGTCTTTGGGCTCGGGTGAGCCCAGGGTGGGAACTACCAGGTGTTACGGCCTCCTAGATTAGCCGTAGGCTGGCCCCAGACCCAAATTGGCCCCCTCGGCCCCCTCGGGGGCCCCTTTCGTGAGGACATCCGTGCCCGTCCAGCAGCCTGGTGCCACCGATCCCTCGGTGATCCGGAACTTCTGCATCATCGCCCATATCGACCACGGGAAGTCCACCCTGGCCGACCGGATGCTGCAGGAGACGGGGGTCGTCGACCCCCGACAGATGCGGGCCCAGTACCTCGACCGCATGGATATCGAGCGCGAGCGTGGCATCACGATCAAGAGCCAGGCGGTGCGCCTGCCCTTCGTGGCCACCGACGGGGTCGAGTACGTCCTGAACATGATCGATACCCCCGGCCACGTCGACTTCACCTACGAGGTCTCCCGATCCCTGGCCGCCTGCGAGGGCGCGATCTTGCTGGTCGATGCCGCCCAGGGCATCGAGGCCCAGACCCTGGCGAATCTCTATCTGGCTCTCGAGAACGACCTGATGATCGTGCCGGTGCTCAACAAGATCGATCTGCCGGCCGCTCAGCCGGAGAAGTACGCCGCCGAGCTCGCGCGCATCATCGGCTGCGATCCCGCCGACGTCCTCCTGACCTCGGCCAAGACCGGCCTCGGCGTCAAGGATGTTCTTCAGCGCGTGGTCGATGTCGTGCCGCCACCTGTGGGCAATGCCGACGCACCTGCACGCGCGATGATTTTCGACTCGGTCTACGACACCTATCGCGGTGTCGTCACTTACGTGCGCGTGGTCGACGGACGCATCGGCACCCGCGAGAAGGTCGAGATGATGTCGACCGGCGCGATCCACGAGCTGCTCGAGGTCGGCATCATCAGCCCCGAGCCGATCGTCTGCAAGGGCCTGGGCGTCGGCGAGGTGGGCTACCTCATCACCGGCGTGAAGGACGTCCGCCAGTCGCGAGTTGGCGACACGATTACTTCGGCGCAGAAGGGGGCCACCGAATCACTCGGCGGCTACCGCGATCCGAAGCCGATGGTCTACTCCGGCCTGTACCCGATCGACGGCTCCGACTATCCAGAACTACGCGATGCCCTCGACAAGCTCAAGCTCAACGATGCCGCGCTCGTCTACGAGCCCGAGACCTCTCTCGCACTCGGCTTCGGATTCCGATGCGGATTCCTCGGCCTGCTGCATATGGAGATCGTGCGCGAGCGTCTCGAGCGCGAGGCAAATCTCGATCTCATCTCGACTGCGCCCAATGTCATCTACCGCCTGATCGACGAGACGGGCAAGGAGATGATCGTCACCAATCCGAGTGAATTCCCGAACCAGAAGATCGCGCACATCTTCGAGCCGGTGGTCAAGGCCACCATCATCTTGCCGACCGAGTTCGTCGGCACCGTGATGGAACTCTGCCAGCAGCGCCGCGGCACCATGCTCGGCATGGATTACCTCTCCGAGGATCGCGTCGAGCTGCGCTACACCGTGCCCATGGCCGAGATCGTCTTCGACTTCTTCGATCAGTTGAAGTCCAAGACCCGCGGCTACGCCTCACTTGACTACGAGCTGACCGGCGAGGAGGAGTCCGACCTCGTCAAGGTCGACATCCTGTTGCACGGCGATGCCGTCGATGCCTTCAGTGCGATCGTCCACCGCGACAAGGCCATGGCCTACGGCACGATGATGACCGCCAAGCTCAAGGAGCTCATCCCCAGGCAGCAGTTCGAGGTGCCCATTCAGGCGGCCATCGGCTCGCGCGTCATCACCCGCGAGACCATTCGCGCCATCCGCAAGGACGTTCTCGCCAAGTGCTACGGCGGTGATATCAGCCGTAAGCGCAAGCTGCTCGAGAAGCAGAAGGAAGGCAAGAAGCGCATGAAGATGGTCGGTCGAGTGGAGGTGCCTCAGGAGGCCTTCATCGCCGCGCTGTCGACCTCCGATGCGCCGGGCGCCAAGAAGTAGTTCGTGCCCTTCGGCATCTACGTCCACGTTCCGTTCTGCGCCAGTCGCTGCGGGTACTGCGACTTCAATACCTATACGGCGACTGAGCTGGGCAATACGGTCACGCGCGACTCGTTCCATCAGGTGCTGATCGACGAGATCCGCTACGCGCGCACTATCGCCGGCGATCGCGAGGTCGACACCGTCTTCTTCGGCGGGGGCACACCGACCTTGCTCGAGGCCGATGCCCTGAACGAGATTCTTGCCGCGATTCGCGAGGAGTTCGGTCTCGCGACACACGCGGAGGTCACTACCGAGGCGAACCCCGACTCGGTCGACGAGGCAAAACTTGCCGCGTTGCGCCACGGTGGCTTCACTCGCATCTCGCTTGGCATGCAGAGCTCGGCGACGAATGTGCTGAAGGTGCTGGAGCGCACGCACACTCCGGGCAGCAGTTCGGCAATGGCGAAGGCCGCGCGCGAGGTCGGCTTCGAGCACGTGAATCTCGATCTCATCTACGGCACCCCGGGCGAGAGCGACGACGATTTGCGCCGGTCGCTCGACGAGGTGCTCGATGCCGGCGTGGACCACGTATCGGCTTACTCGCTCATCGTCGAGCAGGGCACTCCGCTCGCCCGCAAGGTGTCGCGTGGCGAGATCCCTGAGCCTGATGACGATGTCGCGGCGGGTCGCTACGAGATCATCGACTCCGTCCTCCGTGATGCCGGCTTCGGCTGGTACGAGGTGTCGAACTGGGCTAGACCCGGCGGAGAGTGCCGTCACAACCTGGCCTACTGGCGTAATACCGACTGGTGGGGCATCGGTCCCGGTGCCCACGGACATATTGCGGGGGAGCGCTGGTGGAATCACAAGCACCCGGCGACCTACGCCGACTCGATCGCCCGTGGCGAATCACCGGAGGCTGATCGCGAGGTGCTCACCGCCGAGCAGGTGCAGACTGAAGCCGTGATGCTCGGGGTGCGCCTGGCCGAGGGGATAACCGTCTCCGCGATCCCGGACTCCTCCCGCCTAGCGGCCGCAGCCCTCGTGGGCAGAGGTCTGCTCGACGGCGAGGCGCTGCTGGCCGGTCGTGTGTGCCTCACGGATTCCGGCCGACTGCTGGCCGACGCCGTGGTGCGCGAGCTCCTGAGCTGAGTGCCTGTAACTGGCGCGTACTCGGCCTGATCGTGATTTCCGCGTAGGATTGGCACTCAGGAACGCCGAGTGCCAATGCTCGGGTCAGTCGAGGAGGTGCGCATGCTCGAGGATCGTCGCCTCGCCGTGCTGCGCGCCATCGTCGACGACTACGTCACGACCCAGGAGCCCGTGGGCTCCAAGGCCCTGGTCGAGCGCCACAACCTGGGCGTGTCCCCGGCCACCATCCGCAATGACATGGCAGCGCTCGAGGAGGAGGGCTACATCACCCAGCCGCACACCTCGGCCGGGCGAGTGCCGACCGATCTCGGCTACCGCATGTTCGTCGACCGCCTGTCGACCGTGAAGCCCCTGTCCTCTGCCGAGCGTCGGGCGATCCAGAGCTTCCTTGAAGATGCCGTCGATCTCGACGATGTCATGGCCCGCACCGTGCGCCTGCTCTCGCAGGTCACTCGTGAGGTCGCGCTCGTGCAGTATCCGACGCTCTCGCGCTCTTCGGTGCGTCACGTCGAGGTCGTCTCGCTGAGCACCACTCGCGTGCTCGTCGTACTGATTGCCGACACCGGCCGCGTTGACCAGCGCTCCATCGACACCGCTGCGCCGATCGAGGAGTCACTCGTCGCCGATGTACGCGCGCGCATCGCACTCGTCATTGGCGGCCGTCGATTTGTCGACGTTCCCGATCTGCTCGCCGGCTTCGTCGAGTCCTTCGAGGCTCACGATCGCGCTTTCGTCACCGCCGTCGCGGCAAGTGTGATGGAGCTCGCGGTCGAGAAGTCCGATCAACGCGTGATGATCGGCGGAACCGCCAATCTCACGCGCCGCGGCGATGGACTCCCGATGAATCTGCAATCAGTACTCGAGGCACTCGAGGAGCAGGTTGTGCTGCTCAAGCTTCTCGGCGAGGCCTCGGCCGGCGACTCGATCATGGTGCGCATCGGTCATGAGAATGCCGTCCAGGGGATGGAGGCCACCTCGGTGGTCAGCACCGGCTACGCGCGCGGCAATGAGCTCGTCGCATCACTCGGCGTCGTGGGACCGACCCACATGGACTACGCCTCCAACATGGCCTCGGTGCACGCGGTTGCGCAGTACCTCGGTCGAATCCTGAGCGATCAGTAGGGATATCTGTGGCAACCGACTATTACGCACTCCTCGGCGTCTCCCGTGATGCGGGGGCTGACGAGATCAAGAAGGCGTACCGCAAGCTCGCGCGCGAACTGCACCCTGACGTCAATCCCGACCCTGCGGCACAAGAGAAGTTCAAGATCGTCACGGCTGCATACGAGGTGCTGAGCGATCCCGAGAAGCGCCAGATGTACGACATGGGTGGCGATCCGCTGAGTGCGAGCGGTGGAGGCTTCGGCAACTTCAGCCAGGGATTCGACTTCGGCGACATCATGGACGCCTTCTTCGGCGGCGGGCAGCAGCGCGGCCCACGCACTCGTTCACGCCGCGGGCAAGACGCCCTGATTCGTATCCAGATCGATCTCGCAGGTGCCGTGTTCGGCGAGGAGCGCGAGATCACCATCGACACGGCAACAGGCTGTGGCAGCTGCAACGGTGCGGGCACCGCAGCCAATAGCCAGCCCGAGACCTGCGTGATGTGCAAGGGTCGCGGCGAGATCCAGCAGGTACAGCGTTCCTTCCTCGGCCAGGTCATGACCTCGCGCCCCTGCCCCCAGTGCCAGGGTTTCGGCACGACCATCCCTCATCCATGTCATGAGTGCGCCGGCGACGGCCGCGTCCGCACCCGGCGCACCATCACCATCGCCGTGCCCCCGGGTGTCGATACCGGCACGCGCATTCAGCTCACGGGTGAAGGTGAGGTGGGCCCCAACGGAGGCCCGGCCGGTGATCTCTACGTCGAGATCCAGGTCAAGGCCAATCCTGCATTCGAGCGTCATGGCGATGAGCTGCACTGCGAGATCACCCTGCCGATGACATCAGCCGTGCTCGGTTCCTCGATCACCCTCGACACCCTCGACGGTCCGCAGGAGATCGACGTGCGCCCGGGCACGCAGCCCGGCGAGGTGCTCGTTCTGAAGGGCAAGGGCGCAGGTCGCCTTCGCGGCGGCGGTCGCGGTGACCTTCATGTGCACCTCACTGTCACGGTTCCGACCAAGCTCAATGACGAGCAGTCAGCGCTGGTGCGCAAGCTCGCTGATCTACGTGGCGAGCAGGCCACGCAGGTGGGCGTCGGCGAGACCGAGGGTGCCGGGCTGTTCTCCAAGCTCAAGGGCTCGTTCAAGAGCCGGTGACAGCCTCCGTCTTCCTCGTTGATCCGGTCTCCCTCGCGCAGGCCGGCGACACCTTTGTCCTCGACGGCCCCGAAGGACGTCATGCGGTCGCGGTCGCGCGCATCGCCATCGGTGAGCGCATCCATGTGGTCGATGGTGAGGGAACCAGACTTATCGGCACCGTCCGCGAATACCGGGGTAAGGATTCCTGTGTCATCGCCGTCGAATCGATCGAGCGCCTGCCCGAGCCTTCGCCGCGCCTGATCGTCGTGCAAGCACTCCCGAAGTCCGAGCACGGTGAGCTCGCCGTCGACCTGCTGACCCAGGCGGGGGTTGATGTCATCGTGCCGTGGGCCGCATCGCGCTGCGTCACGCAATGGAAGGGTGAACGCGCCGAGAAGTCGCGCGCGAAGTGGGCACAGGCAGCACATGCGGCCACCAAGCAGTCGCGTCGTTCGCGAACGCCCGAGATTCGCTCGATCGCCTCCCTCGCCGATGTCCTCTCGCTAGTGAGAACCGCTTCCGTGGGTTTTGTCCTGCACGAGGAGGCCACCTCACTGCTGGGTACCTGCGCGGTGCCCGAGTCCGGCGACATCGTTCTCGTGGTCGGCCCCGAGGGCGGTATCTCGCCCGAGGAGGTCACTGCTCTGGTGGGCGCCGGAGCTCACTCAGTGTTGATCGGAGCGAATGTGTTGAGGTCCTCGTCGGCCGGTGCCCTGGGCATTGCCGCCCTGATGTCACGCTCCCCGTCCTGGACGAATCAGGCCATGGGAGGATCAGCGAGTGAGTGATTGCCTGTTCTGCCGAATCATCGCGGGGGAGATCCCCGCTGATGTCGTTCTGCGCACCGACGACTTCGTGGCATTTCGCGATATCTCGCCGCAGGCCCCCGTGCACGTGCTGGTCATCCCGGTTGCGCACCATGCCAACGCCGGCGACCTCGCCGTCGCTGACCCGGCGCTTGCCGGCCGGCTCCTTGCCACGGCACGTGAAGTTGCGGTGAGCGAGGGTCTCAGCGATTACCGACTCGTCTTCAATACCGGTGCCGAGGCAGGCCAATCGGTGTTCCACGTGCATGCGCATGTTCTCGGTGGCCGTTCGCTCACCTGGCCCCCCGGATAGTCATGACCTCTATCGTTCCCGCCCCGGCTCCCGCCGGGCCCCCGCATGCGCAGGCCATGATCACCGTGCCGGCTTCGCAGCCGATGGTGGCGTTGCTGGGCACCAGCGACGAGTACCTGCGCCTGATCGAGTCCTCATTCCCGGATGCCGACATCCTCGTGCGCGGAAACCAGATCACCATCGCGGGCACCCCCGACGATGTAGCACTTCTCGAGACCCTCGTCGGCGAGATGCTCGCCTTCTTGCGCACCGCCCAGCCGCTGAGCATCGAGTCGGTCGAGAGATCCATTTCGCTCATTCGCTCGGGGGAGCGCCCGACCGAGATCCTGACCTCAAACATCCTGAGCAATCGCGGCCGCACGATTCGCCCCAAGACTGTCAACCAGAAGAACTACGTTGACGCGATCGACAAGAACACCATCGTGTTCGGCATCGGGCCGGCCGGCACCGGCAAGACCTACCTTGCCGTCGCAAAGGCCGTGCAGGCTCTGCAGGCCAAGCGCATCACTCGCATCGTGCTCACTCGACCTGCTGTCGAGGCGGGCGAGAGGCTCGGCTTCCTGCCTGGCACGCTGTCGGAGAAGATCGATCCGTATCTGCGTCCGCTCTACGACGCATTGCACGACATGATCGATCCGGAATCGATCCCGAGACTGATCACCAGTGGCACCATCGAGGTGGCACCCCTGGCCTATATGCGCGGGCGCACCCTGAACGACGCCTTCATCATCCTTGATGAAGCGCAGAACACGACTGCCGAGCAGATGAAGATGTTCCTCACTCGTCTGGGATTCGGCTCGACGATGGTCGTGACCGGCGATGTCACCCAGGTCGATCTCCCCGGAGGTGCCACCAGCGGGCTTCGCGTCGTCTCCGAGATTCTCGAGGGCATCGAAGATGTCGAGTTCTGCCGACTTACCTCGGGTGACGTCGTGCGACACAAGCTTGTCGGCCGCATCGTCGAGGCCTACGACAGGTACGACCAGAAGCGAGAGCAATGACGGGCATTGCCGTGATCAACGACAGCGCAGTCGAGGTCGACACAGAGGCGCTGGCTCGACTCGCTGCCTTTCTCTTCCCTCTGGTGCGCATTGCTGACGATTGCGAGTTGTGCATCACGATCGTCGATGAGCCGCGCATGGAGGAACTTCACATTCAGTGGATGGATCTTCCCGATGCCACTGACGTGCTCTCCTTCCCGATGGACGAACTGCGCAGTGCGGGCGAGCACGAGGAGTTCCCCTCGGGGATTCTCGGCGATATCGTCCTGTGCCCCGAATTCGCCCGTAAGCAGGCGGCCGAGGCCGGACGCACCCTTGACGGTGAGCTGCAGTTCCTCACGACCCATGGTGTCCTGCACTTGCTGGGCCACGATCACATGACTCCCGAGGAGTACGACGTTATGTTCGCACTTCAAGACGAGCTGCTCGCGAAATGGAATCAGGCATGAACACCTCCCAGGCGTGGCTGCTGATTCTCTCGCTCGTACTCATCGTGATCTCGGGCCTGATGGTCAGTGCCGAGACGGCGATCGGTCGTGTCTCGCGCGGCCACATCGAGGAACTCGGGCGTGAGGGCGAGAAGAGAGCCGGGCGACTTCTCCGCGTTCTCGATGACCGTGCGCGCTATGTCAACGTCCTGCTCTTCCTCTCGACCATCGCCACGGTGACCGCCACCGTCCTGGTTGCCTATGTCTGCGAGGGCATCTTCACGTCATGGGCGGTCGGCTGGGCCATGACCCTCGCCGTCGCGATTATGGTCGTGGTGGCGTACGTGGCCCTCGGCGTCGCGCCGCGCACACTCGGTCGGCAGCATGCAGATCGCATCGCACTCGCCTCGGCCGGTATCGCCCGCTTCCTCGCCGCCCTTCTCGGGCCGCTCACCTCGTTGCTGATCCTCGTCGGCAACGCACTGACTCCCGGCAAGGGGTATCGCGAGGGCCCCTTCGCATCCGCCGCCGAGCTGCGCGAGTTTGTCGACTTGGCCGAGGCAAGCAGCCTGATCGAGGACGACGAGCGCCAGATGATCCACTCCGTCTTCGAGCTTGGCGAGACCTTCGCGAAGGAAGTCATGGTCCCGCGCACCGAGGTCGTGTTCATCGAGCGTGACCGCACCTTGCGGCAGGCGCTCTCGCTCGGGCTTCGTTCCGGCTTCTCCCGTATCCCGGTGATTGGCGAGAACACCGACGACATCATCGGCATCGTCTACCTCAAGGATGTCGTGCGACGCACCTTCGAACATCGAGATGCCGAGCAGACCGAGAAAGTCGACTCGATCATGCGCCCGGCCTACTTCGTGCCGGACAGCAAGCAGGCCGACGATCTGCTGAAGGACATGCAGGCAAATCGTCAGCACTTGGCCATCGTCATCGATGAGTACGGGGGTACGGCGGGAGTTGTGTCGATCGAGGATGTGCTCGAGGAGATCGTCGGCGAGATTGCTGACGAATACGACACCGAACTTCCTGAGGTAATCGAGCTTGCCGATGGCGGTTACCGACTGAGCTCTCGCATGCACATCGAGGATTTCGCCGAGCTGGTCGACATCGAACTCGATTCCGAGGAAGAAGGCGTCGACACCATTCTCGGGCTCATGGGCTTGCGACTGGGTCGGGTGCCGATTGCCGGCTCCGAGGTGACCGAGAGTGGATGGCGGCTCGTAGCCGAGCAAGGCATTGGTCGACGCAAGCGCATCGGCACCATTCATGCGGTGCCCGTGGCGCCCGCAGAGCCTGCGATTGGAGACGACGATGAGTGAGCCGTTGAGCGCTGAGGACGCCAAGCTGCTGACCCTGGCCCGCGGTGCGCGTGGCCGGATCTCGGCCTTCCAGGGCGCGGCCATCCGCGACGAGATGGGGCGCACCTACTCGGCCGCGACCGTCGACAACGGCACCGTGGCCATCTCGGCCCTCGATCTCGCAGTTGCCCAGGCCATCTCGGCGGGTGCCCGCGGAGCAGAGGCTGCCGTCGTGGTGGGCGGCGAGAATGTCGAGATCGACGGCTTCCGCTCCCTGGCCGGCGGTGGTGTGCCCGTCTACACCTGCACCGCTGCCGGTGTCGTGACCGATACCGTGCTCACGTGAGCGAGTACAGAAGTGGTTTCGTCTCCCTCGTCGGCCGTCCGAACGCGGGTAAGTCGACGCTGACCAATGCGATCGTCGGCCAGAAGGTCGCGATCATGTCAGATCGTCCGCAGACCACTCGTCGTGCGCTGCGCGGCATCGTCACACGTGATGATGCCCAGTTGATCCTGGTCGATACGCCTGGTCTGCACCGCCCGCGTACCCTGCTGGGCGAGCGCCTGAACGACGAGGTGCGCGAGACTTGGAACAGCGTCGACGTCATCGGTTTCTGCATCGCTGCCGATCAGGAGAT
>JACCDO012110926.1_pt1 | contig 13745 bp, 6 predicted proteins | sample 7446101 | NCBI WGS metagenome assembly JACCDO01 (sample SAMN15323440, study PRJNA562643) | freshwater metagenome | isolation source: river surface water | place: USA:Blue River Watershed | collected 2017-08-16
AACCCATAATTGGTCATAAAGAATTACAAATCATGCTAGAAGAATATTTGCAAGGACTCTTTCTAGACCTTTTTCCAAAAAAATACAACTTTTCCATCCAAATAAAAGAATGCAAAGAATATTCATATTATATTGATATACGTTGGTCATAGAAACCGCCCAGAAAAAATTGAGTGACCCTACCGTCCTTTTTTCATCAGGTATTCAATGGAATCACCAACCACCTTTTTCGGAAAAAGTTGCACCAAAAACAAGTCCCAGCCAAAATGTCGCTCTGCAAGACCTACTATGCGATTTATCGCAAGTCCCCCACCCAGGAAAACCCCTGGAATCTGTCCCTCATTGTGATTACCGAAAACCCCCAGGCCGTGGAAGAATTTGTGAGTGCCACCGCCCAAACAGAGGCAATAAATTTCCAACTCGATGCCGACGATGGGAATCCGAATTTGTCGTACCGTTGGTATGAAAACCGTCTCGTGATGAAGATTTGTGTAAACCCCTATCGTTTCCGTGCCATCTATTTTGCCAAGACCCATCATGACAAAACCCTGGAAGTAATCTTTGACAATACGGAAATCGAGGAATGGTTTGACGACATGTATCATAATCATAGTGAAGATGCCGAATACTATTACAATGACTTTTCCAATCGTGTGATTGACGGCAACGAAACGGAATACAAGATTGAACCTTATTCGGCTCGTTCTGTCCAATATACTCTTCACAAGGTACAATTCCCCATTGGTGTCATGACGTAAGCGGACTCTAATTGCGGATTGCTCTAGAATAATTTGACCCCTTGTTATTAGGAACTTTGTAGGGATGTCAATACCCGCATCTTTTTTTAGTAGCGTAACATCTGCGGTTTTCTTGAATACTTCCGGTAATAGTGGGCAAGTTTCTTTACCGCGTACATTATCCACCATTGGTCGTGTGATTACCTTCAAAGATGTTGCAGGAAATGCCAATAAGAGTACAGTTACCCTTGTGTGTTCAACAGGGGATACCTTTGAATCCGGTTCGACACAGTTTAGTTTCCAACAACAATATGGGCAAGTAACTTTTTTAGCCGGTGCCGACCAAAAATGGTATCAACTGGGGGGAACCTATCAAGTGGAATCCCAAATCAGTTCGTTGTACACCAGTAGTATTTTTGGAGATGGCAGTCTCTTGTCCAACGTGATTGTCCCGTCGAATCTTGCATCCACCGTCACCGGTCTTGCCACAGCGTCCTACGTGAGTAGCACACAACTCCAATCCACGACCGGTTCGTTAATTGCTCAATATGGTCAAGTCGATGCCAATGCCCTTGCGTCGACCGTCACCGGATTGGGAAATGTATACATTTCGACACCCCAACTCATATCCACAGTGGACAGTTTATACACGACCATTTCGGCCTATATTTCGACCCCTCAACTTATATCCACGACGGCAGGGTTGGGGAGTGCAAATTATGCAAGTACCGCCGACTTAACCTTCAATCTTACGTCCACCGTTGCATCCTTGGGCAACATTTATAAATCGACCTTTACCGATATCGTGGGAAGTACCCTTACAGCATCGAATGCATCCTTCAGCAGCCTCCAGGTCAATTATACGAGTTCAGCAGTGTTTACCACGAGTAGTTTGGCCACCCAACAATTTGTCATGTTTACTCCGTCCACCACGGCCACAGAAATCTACATTGTGACCGGTACCACCACGAACGCCAGCAACTTTATTAACTGGAGCAGTGATGGTTCCAACTGGTATTCGTCCCTCACGTACAGTGTCAGTCCAGGTACCGTTGACCGTTCGCAAGTGCGGTACCTTTCCACGAACTTGTTTGGTGTGGGCAGCGGATCCGGCTTTTACATTAGTAATAACGGCAAAAACTGGACACGACAAAGTGCCAATCCCTTTTATGATGGCTATTTTACCGACATTGCCTATAACGGCACCTACCTTGTTGCCATCGGTGCACAGTACATTTTCCATAGTTCCAATTTGGGAGTTACATGGGCCAGTGGTACCAACAATACCATGAGTGAATACGGCCCCTATGCTCGATACACCAGTTTCGCCCTATCGTACAAATCGTCTACGGGTATGTTTGTCGCTGCAGGAGGGGGTATGAAATACACGACCAATCCAGCCACGGGATGGTCCAATACAAGCGGTACCTCTGGAAACTTTAACGATATTACCCTCGGAGGAACCAATCAAAGTCGTTGGGTTGCCGTTGGCAGTGCAGGTGGATTTTACAGCGACAATGGGTCCTCCTGGTCGGCGTGTACCAACATTCCCTCTGGAGACTTTACCGATTACATTCCCAACTCGTGGACCGTCGCCTACAGCCCCAGTCTTGCTCTTTGGGTGTTTGGAGGATACCAACAACTGCGTACGAGTGCGGATGGTATTACCTTTGGAACCAATATTTACTCGTCGTCTGGCATTGGCTTGAGTTTAATTGCCAAGATGGAATGGCTCAAGGACCGCTTTTATGCCGTGGGCAGTGCTGCGAATGCGTCGACCATGGTCGTCACCAGTTTAAATGGGTCCAATTGGAGTCCTGCAGCCTTGAGTGGTGCCTATTACGATTCCCCCAACACTGGATACCAAAACTATGCCACCAAATCGGTAGGCTACGGTCAATTGATCCAACCCATGCCGTATTCCACTACGGTTACCACCAGCGGAGCCAATATTTTGGTCAACAACACGGACATTGCGACCGGCTATTACAATGCCGAAAACATGTACAGCAGTCTCCAAGTACAAGGACTCATCAGTACTCCGTCCCTCATATCGACGGTCGAAGGACTTTCCACGCTGGCCTTGAACTATTATGAAAACAGTGAACTCACATCCACCATAACCGGTCTTGGAACGGCAGGATATCTTTCTTCGATTCCATCGACAATTTCGGTCAGTTCCCTCCAAGTATCCAGTAGTGCCATTACCAATACGCTCAATGCCACCCAAATCAGTTCCACACGAAATGTGTACAGCACCATGCAGGCTAATTATTTGTATTTGACAAGTTCTTCGACCTCCTTTTTAATTCAGACGGACGGGTCGAACATTACCATTGGTGGAAATGCATATACCTCCAAATATTTGCGAGTGGCCGATTTACCGTCGACCGTCAGTGGATTCAATTATGTCAGCACAAACCAATTAATCAGTACGACGGAAGGGATGGAAACGTACATTAGTACCTTTATTGACCCCGTTGAACTCACCTCGACCGTCGTTGGGTTGGGTACGGCCACGTATACAAGTTCGAGTGCCCTCGATTATACCTTGACAAGCACCACGGCCGGTATTGGGTCCGCCAATTATATTAGCTCCTTGAGTCTCATCAGTACGTTGGACAGTCTTCGTGCCAATGTATATGGCGCCAATGCATCGTTCATAAGCACCATCCATCAAAATCTGTATATTGCCAATACGTTGCAGGTGAGCCATGATGCCTATTTCCAAGGGGCAACATCCTTTTCAAATTTAGTCTATGTCAATCAAAGTAGTTTAATTACGGTGGCCAATGTCGTCAGCACGGTCGATTCCGTTCTCAATAATCAACCAGCGATTTACGGCCTTCAGACCTATGGATTTTAAACATCTCCCACTCCTTTTTTGTTTTTGTTTTCTTCGTACGATTTACAAGGAAAACAAACTCTTGTCCACAATAGAAACCGAATTCGGATGTCCTTTCCAAATTCATATTTCAGCACCACCACAGCCGTCGTGCTGTTTGATACCTCCGGAAGAAACGGAACCGTGACACTTCCTTATACACAATCTACAATCGGCCGTGTTGTCACATTGAAAGAAACAACTGGTGCAGTACGCCCAGGTGGCAGCGGCGGTTCAGGGGGAACACAAGTGGCAAACAATACGTCGTATTCCAATACTGCACCGATTCGTGCCATTTCCAGTTTACAATTGTGGATGGATGCGGCGGATAGTGCATCGTTGACCATTTCCAGTACACGTGTTCTCCAATGGACGGATAAATCCCCCAATGCGTTTGTGTTTGATTCCGTCACGACCAATTATCCTACGTTGAGTACGTTGAATGGGATTCAGGCGGTGCACGTCGAAGGGATTAGTACCCAGGGTGCAAATACGCAACGTTTCTACAATGCAGCATTTAGTCTCACTCAAGCAAATTATACGGTCTATGCGGTTGGAAGACAAGGACCAGCCGATGGGCGTGGTGGATATGGTCAGATGATTGCGGGTGGAACAGATGCATACTTACTTTTCGGTACATATAACAGTAATTTTGCAACATTTACAGGAAATGGTACATGGAATAATTCAATTGCAAATGTACCCAATTACAGTGTAAAGAATCCTTTTATTGGTGGAATGACAGTTGCAGGATCCACATTAACCCCATATTATAATGGTTCGAATCAAAATACACGAGTTGGTACAACAGGAGCTTTTACCGGTTTATACATTGGGGATGCAACAAATTCTGTTTCTGGACAAAACTGGAATGGCCAAATCGGTGAAATCTTGATTTTCAACCAAGCGTTGACCCCAGAGGACCGTCGTACCGTCGAAGGGTATCTTGGGTACAAATGGTCTCTCAATTCCAACCTTCCAGCCAGTCACATTTATCGCACCATCAATCCTGCAACACCGGTAGGAGTCAGTGATATTTCAGGGCTTCGTATGTGGATGGATGCTGCCGATGTTTCGAAGCTTTCCTTGACTGGTGGATCCAATATCATGTCGTGGACGGATAAATCCTCCAATGCCTATGTCTTTTCCTCCGTGACGACAAATTACCCCACGGTAAGTTCTATCAATGGGGTGCAAGCCGTTGCGGTAACAGGACCTGCAGTTGCATTGGCAAACACCCAACGGTTTTATAATTCTTCCTTTACGCTTAACAATTCCAACTTTACCATTTTTTCCGTAGGAAAACAAAATCCAGCAGCCCAAGGAAATCTTAATTACAGTCTTATGATGTGTGCCGCAACCGATATTCGTTTGCAATATGGTGCGTACAATAGTACTTTTGCAACCTATACTGGAAGTGGTTCCACCTGGAATGACACCAACTCCAACGCCCCTGGGTATTCTGTAAAGAATCCATTTATTGGAGGAATGACCGTGAATTCCAGTACTCTAATCCCATATTTTAACGGTTCGAATCAAAATACAAAGACGGGTACAACGGGTACGTTTAGTGGATTGTTTATTGGAGATGCCGATAATTCACGTAGTGGCTACAACTGGAATGGCCAAATCGGTGAAATCATTGTGTACAACCAAACCTTGTCGGCCTACCATCGTCAACAAGTGGAATCGTATCTTGCAAACAAATGGGGACTCTTTTCAAATTTACCCAGTACGCACACTGCCGCTCTTTCCAGTATTACCATTCCCCAATACATTAACGCCGGTCTCTCGGCATGGTTTGACCCCACGGATTCGTCGTCTTATACTTTGACGAGTGGAGCGGTCAGTGCCTGGAATAGTAAAACCCCCTATCGTGGAATTACCGTGTCCCAAGCCACCGCCAGCAATCGCCCAACCATTGCATCAAGTGTCCAAAACGGGTTAAACGTCTTGCGTATGCCGGTTGGAACCTTTGGGTGTTTATTTAATAACAGTGTCGCATCGTCCAATGTTGCAACGACAAACTCGGTGGCAATCTTTCTTGTCCACAATCCAATTTCGGTAAGTGGTGTGACAAATCCAACCCCTTTCTCATATCGTGCAACCACCGGTACGGAATATCGTCTTTTAGCCCATACACCGGAAAATAATACAATTGCATTTGATTGGAATAGTGGAGGAAGTACGATATCACGATTAGGATACACACTACCATCAGGAAGCAATGCATATTATTCCGAAGGATTCAAATTAGAATGCTTTTATGTGAGTGGAGGACGGCAAGGGTATCGTAAAAATGGTACACTGTTAGCATCCCAAGCCGCAACAACTGCTGCCTTTGCGGCATCCCAAGCACTGACCATCGGTGCATATAATAGTGCCGGTGCAGGTGTATATCGCACGGATATTGCAGAAATTGTATGGTACAAATCCGCCTTATCGCAAACCCAAATTGAATTGGCCGAAGGGTATTTGGCCTGGAAATGGGGACTCACAAGTGCACTCGACGCCAACCATCCCTACAAAAACAGTGACCCCTTTGCTGCAGGCACCCAATATACCAGCACCATTACCTTGTCCACGGTCAACGCCGACAGTTTCGAAGACGGATCCACCCGAAAAATCCTGACCAACAAGTTTGGACACATTACGCTCTTGGCCGGTGCCGACAGCAAATGGTATCAATTGAGTGGCACCCAACCCTTCCAACAAACCATCAGTAGTTTGACGGTCAGTTCCATTCAAGGAGACGGTAAGTACTTGACCAACATTCCCCACGCCGAAACCTTGGCCTCCACCGTTGCAGGACTCGCCACGGCAGGATACATTTCCAGTTCCGCCCTTACCTCCACGGTTTCTAATTACATTGCCAATGCAGGCGGAATTACCACGGCCAGTCTCACGTCCACGGTCGGCGGACTCGGTCGTTCCACGTACGTGAGTACCAGTCAACTCGCATCGACGGTGACCTTCATTAATTCCAACGTATCTACCACTCTTTTGGATAGTACCGAACTGCGTTCTTCCATTACCGGTCTCGGTTCCATTTATACAAGTACCGCCACCGTCAATTTCACGATCGCATCCACAGTCACTGGTTTGGGAACTGCAGGATATGTCAGTACCCTCGGACCATCCTTTACCTTCAGTACCTTGTCGACCCTTACCACCGCCAACATCTCGACCCTCAATACCAACAATGCATCGATTACCGCCTTGACCACGAGTTCCATGATGGCCTCCAATTATACCTTGTACAAACCCTCTTCCGTCACCAGTGAAATTTACGTTGTGACCGGTACAACCACCAACGCCAGCAACTTTATTAACTGGAGCAGTGATGGTTCCAATTGGTATTCGTCCCTCACGTACAGTGTCAGTCCTGGCACGGTCGACCGTTCCCAGGTGCGCTACCTTTCTACCAACTTGTTTGGGGTGGGCAGCGGAGCAGGATTTTACATTAGTAGTGATGGCAAAAACTGGACTCGTCAAAGTGCCAACCCCTTTTACGATGGGTATTTTACCGATATTGCCTATAACGGCACCTACCTTGTTGCCATTGGGGCTCAATACATTTTCCACAGTTCCAACCTCGGTGTCACGTGGGCATCTGGTACCAACAATACCATGAGTGAATACGGTCCCTATGCTCGATACACCAGTTTTGCTTTATCGTACAAATCATCGACCGGCATGTTTGTGGCCGCAGGAGGAGGTATGAAATACACAACCAATCCAGCCACTGGCTGGTCCAATACAAGCGGTACCTCTGGAAACTTTAACGATATTACCCTTGGAGGAACCAACCAAAGTCGGTGGGTTGCGGTTGGTAGTGCAGGAGGATTTTACAGCGACAATGCGGCCAATTGGTCCGCTTGTACCAACATTCCGTCTGGAGACTTTACCGATTATGTTCCTAATTCTTGGACAATTGCCTACAGTCCCACGCTTGCCCTTTGGGTCTTTGGGGGATACCAACAACTTCGTACCAGTGCGGACGGTATTACCTTTGGCAACAATATTTACTCATCTTCTGGAATTGGGTTAAGTTTAATTGCCAAGATGGAATGGCTCAAGGATCGCTTTTACGCAGTGGGGAGTGCACCCAATGCATCCACCATGGTCGTAATGAGTATGAACGGGTCCAATTGGAGTCCCGCAGCCTTGAGTGGTGCCTATTATGATTCCCCTGCGATTGGATACCAAAACTATGCCACCAAATCGGTAAGCTACGGTATGATGGTAAACGCCGTGACGGCCCCTGTCCAATTTAGCAGTGATGGGTCGCGTCTCCTTCGTAATGGGGTCGATTATATGGGAACCTATACCAAAGATGTGAATCTCCAATCGACCATGGTGGGTGCAGGATTTATTAGTACATCACAACTTGCATCGTCCGTCACTGGTATTAGCACCACGCTGGATACTTATATTTCGATTGCCGAAATGACTTCCACCGTTACCGGTCTTGGAACCCGTTATATTTCCACCTTCCCCCCCACGGCCCTATTGAGCTCCATCACGGTCGGTGAAAATATTTACAGTAGCAGTTTCAATACACGGTATATTCAAGGATCGACCATGACTACAAGTACATTTACAGGAAACAATGTGAATTATAATATTTCATCTATATCCGAAAACAGCATTGGAACAAATAGTCTGGTTGCATATTTTGATCCAGGAAATTCATCTTCTTATTCTGGGTCTGGTTCCAATTTAACATCGCTTGTTGGTAGTGTAACGGCATCCGTACGTGGGTCATTTAGTTATACGTCTGGAAATGGTTCAATACGATTATCAAATACATCTAGCGGTTATGCGACGAACAATGCGGCATTACAATTAAATTCATCGATTCCATTACAAACAATTTCTATGTGGGTATATATACATTCTGCTTCTGCAGATTTTCAAGCTATATTAGACGCTCGTACGGGTGTTGCAAATTCACATATTGTAAGTGATGTTATAGGATCATTTTGGTCGAGTGGTACGCTATATAAAAATGGTGGTTCATCTTCAAGTATTACATGGGCAAATATTGTAGCAACACAAGGTGCATGGCAACATCTTACATTTGTGGCAACATCTTCAGGCACCGATGATATTACATTTTTTGCTGGTTATCCAATTGTATCAGGTCTAAATGCATCATTTGGTCCAATCACTGTATATAATCGTGCAATCACACAAGCAGAAAATACCTCCAACTATAATGTATTTGCACCTCGGTTTGGATTAAATTACACAAATCTCACATATACATCCAGTATGCAACTTACCGCCGATAGTTCTTTATTATACTTAAATGGTTCCAACCTTGCCCGCAACTACATTCAAACGTCCAACGTACCCTCCACCCTTTCAGGATATGGTTACATTAGTACATCCCAACTCACATCCACCGTTGCAGGACTCAACACCTACGTATCCAGTTTTGTCGACACCACGGAACTCGCCTCCACGGTCGCCGGCATTGGTCTTGCCAACTACATTTCCTCGCTCGGACTCACCGACACCTTCACCAGTACCATCACCGGTCTCGGTACAGCAAATTACACGAGTACCGCCACCCTCACCAGCACTCTTGACGGCATCAGTACCAGTCTCACGTCCGTCGACGGTGAATTTACAAGCTCCATCATTTCCAATCTCTATACCAGCAGTCTCACGGTGTCCTCTTCTGCCAATATATATGCCCCCTCGTATCACAACAACATCTTTTATAATGGAAGCACCTTTGTGACGGTCGATATTTTGGCATCCACGATGTCCGCATACTTTGGCCAACCCGTCATTTATTCCCCTCAAGATTATACATTCTAGTTGATTCCGACGAATCCACCTTTTTCCCACAATATTATAAAATTACATCAAAACTCTTTTCATGTAATGATAAAATATCTTCCCCAAATAGGAATTTGTGTGTAGATGTCCGTTCCAGCATCCTACTTTAATTATAGTACCGATGTACTCCTTTTAAATACATCGTCATCCAGTGGTACAGTTACTCTTCCAAAGACCTTGTCGACCATCAATCGCGTACTCACCATCAAAGACCAAATTGGCCGCACCCGCAATAGTACCATCACCATTACGTGTAGTGCAGGAGATTCCTTTGAAAGTGGAAATCAAAGTTGGACGCTCAATCAAAATTATGGTCAAATTACGTTATTGGCCGGTGCCGACGAAAAATGGTATAACATTGGCGGCACATACGCCCTACAAAGCCTTGTGTCTTCCGTGTATACCAGCACTGTCTTTGGAACAGGGTCTCTTCTTTCAGGGGTGGCAAACGATTCCGATGTCAATTCGACGATTGCAGGTCTCACCACGACATATGTGTCACCGTCCGATCTTGCGTCTACCTTCACAAGTTTAAGTACGATTGGCGGTGGTGTCGTGACGGCCAATTTAACCTCTACCGTCGCTGGTCTTGCCACGGCAAATTACTATTCCACATCCCAACTGACTTCCACCGTCACCGGTATTTCGTCCTTTATTTCGTCCTTTGTGGATTTGACGGAATTTCGGTCCACTCTTACTGGACTCGGTACCGCCGGCTATGTAAGTAGTGCCACGTTATCGAATGCGATTCGCTCGACCGTTGCCGGTCTTACCACGGCAGGATATTTATCATCGCTCAACACCGCCACAGTTTCTTCCACCACCATTGCCAATCAAGCAAACATTAGTAGTCTTACGACCTATAATTTGTCCACGTATACATCGTATACCTCGACCATTCAAGTGGATGATTTTGTCCTTGTCAATACAAACTTTAGTGTATTGAATAATTCGACTTTGTTGGTCAATGGAAGCAACTTCTTGTCCAATTATGTACCCACGAGCAATTTGCATTCGACCGCATCCGCCATTGGATATATCAGTACCGCCGCCCTCACGTCGACAACAGGTGGATTTCTCAATACCATCAGTACGGCGTATTATACGACTACGGAACTCTTTTCCTCCGTTACGGGTTTACGCACGGCTGGGTATTTGAGTACCATTAATACTGCCACGGTAAGTACCTTGTATGTCAGTACCTCCATGACAGCGAGTTCCATCAGCCTTCAATACGTAAGTTCGGCCTTGTACAATGCCAGTACGATTCAAGTCAACACCTATGTGCAATCCAACAATGGAACGTCCTACGTATATTCCGTACAAAACAGTTCGACCTTGCTCATTAATGGAACCGACGTATTTGCAGGGTTTGTGAATGCCAGTGCCGTCCCGAGTACCGCCAGTGCCCTTGGATATATTAGTACAAGTGCCCTTGTATCGACAACGGAAGGGTTGCGTGTGTATGCATCGTCCATGATTGACTTGGTCGAAATTGCATCGACCGTTGTGGGTTTAGGTACGGCCGAATATGTGAGTAGTTCCATGTTGGACAATGACCTTCGTTCGACCGTCGGTGGACTGGGTACGGCTAACTACGTCAGTAGTTCCTGGTTCCAAAGTACCATAAGTACATTCCTAATATCGCCCATTTCCACCATCCAATTTACGTATAATAGTACGACGACCGAAGAATCGTATGCAACAACGTTTACCAACAATGGTACAAGTTACTACAATGGATCCACCATTTTTACGGAAATGCCAACCATTGACGGTTCACCCCTTATTACCTTGCCGCAGTTTTATTCGACGGTCGAGTCCTTGTTTGCACAACCGGCCGTCCAACATATACAATTGTACTCCTTTTAGTGGAAAAAAATTGACGTACCGTCTTCTCCACACACGATTATACGACCTACAAAAATGTTCTTCTTCACTACGATTGAAACCTTTTGGCGGCAGCATCCCCAGTACTGGATTACTCCTCCAGACAAGCACGCCACTGTGGACAAGCTTATTACCGACAAGTTTCTGCATTATGACTATACGCAGGAAAACTTGGTGGGTCAGGTCATTTATCTCGACCAGTTTTCCCGTCACTTTGCACGGTACGGTGCCATTGACGAGACCAAGGTACTTGCCAACCGCCGTCTTGCTCTTGAAAAAATCTACCAAGACCCGTCCCTCTTGGAAGCCTTTGACGAATTCCGAATCGTATGGTGTATGATGGTCTTGAAACACCTCAAACATTACAATGCCATCTTTACCTTCTTGCACGACTATTGGCTCAAAAATAAACCCATTCACGACTTTCCCATGCTTGAAACGTTTTATCATGATACGTACAAAAAGACGTATGATGATACAACCGTCCGCTACACGATTCTCCTGCCCCATCGGCATTCTGACCTCCCTGCCTATGACCCCGCGGCCATTTGCGACTTTTATCCTCCCCAGTACCAATCTCCGTCCTGGGTCACCGACATCCAATCCCTTCCCATTCCTCCTGCCTTCCAATCCCTGCTCGAGTCCGTTCCGCCCCATTCCTTTGTCAGTCTCAGTGGCGGTGTCGATTCCATGACCATGCTGACTCTCCTCAAACTCCATGGTACTCCCATCAACGCCATCCACATTGTCTACGGCAACCGTGCCGAATCCGAAGACGAGTACTCCTTTCTAGCCTCCTTTTGTGCCAAACTGAATGTACCCTTCTACGTCTACAAAATCCCTTATTTGCGTCGTGCACACAATGACCGTACCTTTTACGAATCCATGACCCGTGATTTGCGGTTCATGACCTACCGAGCCTGTGCGGAACTTGCCAACCAGCCCCCCACGATTCTCCTGGGTCATATTCAGGACGATGTGGTGGAAAACATTTGGACCAACCTTGCGAAAAACCAGCACCTGGACAATTTGCCCAAGATGAAGCCGACGGAAGTCCAGCACGGTGTGACTCTGCTTCGTCCCCTTCTCACATTCAAAAAATCCACCATTTATGACGCCAGTACCCTCTATTCCATTCCCTATTTGAAAAACACCACGCCGGCCTGGTGCAACCGTGGCAAATTCCGAAACCATTTTCACCAGGCTACCATCGACCAGTATGGATCTCAAATCGACCAGCAAATCATTGCCTTTGCCCAAAGTGTGCAACGTACGTATCAACTGGTAGACGACCTCTTGTACAAGCCCATTTACAACAGTTATTGTCCCACCTCCAAGACCATCAACATTACGCCGGCATTGCAAACGACCCTCGATGTGAGCCACTGGGTCCAAATCATTACCCACATGTGCCACAATGTACTGCACATTCATCGTCCCTCCATTAAGGCCATCCATCATTTTCACGAACGACTGTACCGTCCTCACAAGGAACATATGTCCAATATGAATGTATTGATGAGTTCTGAACTACGGATTCAGGTGCGTGGCAATATGTTGACGTTTGTACAGTAAGTGTACATTCATAATAATAAAATTGAAATTGCCCTTCCTACTTTTTTCTTCAGGTATTCAACGGAATCACCCACCACGTGCGCCAAAAAAGTCTGCCCAAGTTCGTCCACAATGCTCCCTCGTCGCTCCCCTCGTCTTCTGGAAAAGGCTGCTCGCCTTGCCCTTACTGTTCCCCCTCCTGTCATACCTCCCCTTCGAGTAACCATTTACAATGACCCCCATGATAATAGCACCATTTCCTACGAAAACTTTGGTATGGATTATGAAGGCTATGTAATTGGAAACGATAATATTGCCTACCATACTCTTGCCATCTATGAATTTGAAAACGATCGTATCATTCAGCGTCACGTATTATATTTTACGTACAAGGAACTATTCCAGTTTGGACATTTCATTCGTGGACTTAAACGTGACGACTTTTCGTGTCTCCCTATTGGTAGATACGGTATACAAGGACTTTCTTATCATCTTTGTAATTATCATCGTTGTAAAGACGGAAAATACGAAGTCGAGTTTCTTGTATCTGATACTATCAAGATGCGTGTTCCTTTTACAAAGAATGATGAAGTCCACCAAGAACTTGTACAACGGTTTCATGAGATTCACCAGGATATGGGTCGTCAACAGGAAGATTTGGAAGATGGAATTATCTAAATAGCAAAAAGAACCATTTGGCAAACGCAAGGTCTTATGGCTCAGATGGTTAGAGCATTCGGCTGTTAATTTCGAAACCTGTCAATTTCGAACATTTACCGAAGGGTCGTGAGTTCGAATCTCACTAAGACCGCTCTTTTTTTCACCTT
>JACCDO012212986.1_pt1 | contig 13744 bp, 7 predicted proteins | sample 7446101 | NCBI WGS metagenome assembly JACCDO01 (sample SAMN15323440, study PRJNA562643) | freshwater metagenome | isolation source: river surface water | place: USA:Blue River Watershed | collected 2017-08-16
CGCGTCTTTCTTCGCTTACGGCTTCCTCCATTTGCATTTGCAGCAAACATAGTCTTGTACCACGAGTGAGGGCACCGAATTTCCGTGTCATCAAATGTTGAAAGAGACACCGATAACGGGTCGTCTGACATTTTTTGACCCGATAGAAAATCCGTGTGAGGAACCTTTCCCCAAACAGTTTTCTGTTCCTCGCTAAATTCTGGGCATCCGTCAATAAAAGGTTTAAATTGGGTTATTTTGCTATTCCCATCTTTGTCAACATCATATACACGAATACCTGGAAATGTTGTGTCGGAGGACCAGTAAGAATAAGCTCCGTCATCATATTGTTCACTTGGAAAGGTTGCATCTACAGCAGGAACAGGACCAAACACCAGAACTTTCATAAATGTACTCGGTGAATCCGCAATTTTATGATCAAAATAAACAATACAATCCGCTTCATGTGGATTGAAAAACACTGACGCAGTTACATACATTTGGTTACCCATTTGCTTTAGTAAAGATGGAATGACACGGGAAGCATACACAGTAAATGGATTCAGCATTTTCATGTGTTTCATAGTTTTTCCTTTGTATTGAGGTTCTCGTATATTGTACTGAACAATATTTGGATTTTTATCTACAACGTTTTTTGCAAAATTATAGGAAGCAAATATTTTCTCAAAAGGGTGTATTGTCTGAATCATTTGTTGTGCTTTTTCAGTCATCGCTACAAATCCTATCCATACCTTGGGATACCCCGTTTTTTCTATAAAAGACGGGATAATTGCATACTTGGATAGAATTTGTGCTAATTGACTACCAGAATAGGACATATCATCCACGTAGGCAATCACGCAATTCGGATCCTTGAGTAAATGAGTATACAGTTCACCTATCATTAAGGTGGGAACTTGATAGCCTAATTGCTGCACCCAGTAATAAAAAAGAAGTGCAATCATGTAACCTGATTTTCCCCGTCTATGGGTAAATAGGGCGATTGTAGGAGTTTGAAGACCTTGTTGAGGCAAATACCTGGTATAGAATTGAGTCACTAAATCCCTACATCTATCTATCACTTCCTGATGAGTAATGTAAGTAATATGTTGAGATAAAGCAGCAGCGGCATCACGTCGGGTTTGGGATTGCTGGGTCATTATCCATTCGTTCAGTTTGTCGGGATTTACGGGATGTTGACCACTGGGTAAAGTAAGAATGGTTTGGATATGGGTTTCGTAGTCCAAACGAAATCGTTCTGAATGTCTTGCCACGGCATCTCGGTCTTTTCTTGTTTGTACAGCAACTGTAGCCGCTGTCGCTAGGCGTTTGGCTACATTTCGCCACGTGACATTTATATTTTCTGCCATTCTCTATTTTAGGGAGAGAATATTTCCTATAAAGTTCCTAACTCTTTTCGGGTAAATAATTTCCTATACCCTTCATATAATTTTCTAAACTCTGTATTTTCACCTTCTGTCGGTTGTTCCGCAAGACCCAGAGCAATTCGAACCTCTTTCGGATAAAGTTTCGCCGTGCAGCGATTTGTACCATATTCTTCATCATACTGCCAACAATGACCAAATGATTCTTTTGTATAGTCACCTAATTGTGTACGCAACCAAGATTCAAACATACCTTGTGAGATTTGTTGACCTGGTTTATTATGTTCATTTAGAGACCCGTCTATTTGCGGATGTCTGAACTGAATAATGTTTGTATCGTATGTCATCATAGCATTGGTAAAGTTTTCGGTTTCTGTAGGATGAACAATAGGATCCTGAACCCCTTCTGGGACTGTAATGTTGGCATTTGTATTCGTATTTGATTTTGGAGGATTAGGAAAATTGGTATTGGGGCGTTTCCATTGCTTTTTCTGCCAATGTACATTTGATAAAGGGGCTTTTACAAACGGAGCATCCCACATTGCCTCAACTAATTGTTCAAGAACCTCTTTTCGCGATTTAACACCAATAAATACTGGATCATTGAAGTCAAGAGCAACATTTCGCAACTCATTGAATCGTTTATATTTTTCAGGAAGACCACCACCACCACTTCTTGTGGAACAATCCTTGTCAAATAAGTATGAAGCTTTCGCTTTTCCTGGAATAGGATTTGCAGCTAAACCTAGATTATAATGTAAAAAATTGCTTCCTATAGCCCAACCAATGCGATTACAAATTGTACACCAGTGAATTAGACCATCTGCTTTGTATTTTTTATATAATTCTTTATGATAAAATCCACCTTGTGTTGCACAATCGTGTGACATATGCATACATCCTCCAGGCCTCTCAACTGTTTTTAGACAAACTGGACACAAAGAAAAATCCGTAGCTCTAGATATCGTGTTCGGATTATTGTTTGAAAGAGGTCTTGTATCATCAGTAAAAATAGAATTCAAGAATGCCACATCGCCCTTAGACCATCCTTCCCATAGTTTCATAATTCCTAATGTCATTTCCAATGTTTCTTCACTATTGGCATAGTCCGCGGGCAGTTTACCCTCTTTATTTTTAATCTTTGGATCTGCACCATTAGCCAACAAAAATTGGATAATAGTAATTGTATGAGTATCAAGAGACTTTTCTTGAGGAGAAAGTTTAGTATATGTTATTACAGAAACATGAAGAGTTGTATTACCTTCAGAATTAGGTAAATTGACATCAGCTCCTTTCTCTATCAATAGTTTCACTACACTAAAATTTCTAAACATTGCCGCATAATTTAAAATAGGTTTATTATATACAATCTGATTAGGATTTCCACCAGCATCCAACAATTGTCCAAGTGCTTCCAACTCATTATAATAAATTGCTAAATACAATAAACTACTTTCAACCTCTGTATGGAGCATATAGACAGCATTTGGATCCTGTCCTTTTTTCAAAAAAAGTGAAAGTAAATCCACATGATTCGGAAATAAACTCAAAGCATCAGGCATTTCTCCATCAATACTACCTTTGTTTGGATTAGCACCGTTTTCTAATAAATATTTCACAATTTCTTTTGTTTGAATTCCTGGAGTATTTAAAGCAAATCCCAATGCTGTTAAATTATAACTATTTGCAGAATTAATATCGGCTCCTGCTTCTATTAAGAGTTTGACCGTTTCCAAACTAGCTTTACTATCAATAGCAACTATGAGACTACTAGTATGTTCCGTTTTATTTGTATCCAAATAATAATGAGGAATATTTGGATTTCCTCCGTACTTCAATAAAAGAGGTAAATATATGTGAAAATCAAAAAAAGAACATGCAAAATACACAACATTCCCAATATTTGGATCGGCGCCATTCTCTAAAAGATATTTCACACATGCGTATTGATCCTCTATTACGGAATTCTGTACTGCAATACAAGACTTAAGGGGTGTTGTATCATAATTTGATACTGCATTAATGTTTGCACCTTGTTCCACAAGATATTTAAGTAATTGTAAATTATTTTTTTCAGCAGTATAATGCAGAGCTGTTAATCCTTTTTTATTTGCATACTTAGGGTCATTTCCCATAGCTTGTAAACGTTGAACAAGTTCTAATAATCCAGCTTGTGCAGCAAACATAAGAAGAGAAGAACCATTTTTTGCCTGTGTACTCGGATCGGTACCCATATCCAGAAAAAACGAAGCAAGTAAAGGTTTTTTATGATACAATGCTAGAATAACAGGTGTTTCTTCGTAATTCGTTTTAGCTTTCAAGTCCAAATTAGCGCCTAGAGCTAAGAACTCTTTAGCTTTTTTAATTAGATATTCCTCGGCTTCTTCGCTCATTGCTAGACGATGTAAACTAGCATATCCGTCAGAGTTCAGTTTATTTGGATCGCCACCTCTTTGTTTTTTTATATGTTTGCGCCGGGATAGGTTTATACGTTTTAAAAGTCGCTTTCTTTGCTTAACGGTCTTCATATATTTAGGAATTACATTAAAATTCTGGGTCTAAACATAGTAACTATACATTTGCTTATACTTACTATGTTTGCTTTTCTTTTTTCACTTCTTGCTATGAGTTCCGCTCAACAAAACTCCTGTATTCAGTTTACGGTTTCTGCTGGGACAGGGTGTGCCTGGATGTGCAATTATTGCGCAAATCAACTTGGAACAGATAATTACTATTTTACCGACAATGTATGTACCTATGAAACAGGGGGATGTGTAGGGAATCCAATTGCCGGAAAACTATACACGTGTTGTTCTACCTAACCAACCAAAAATACGTTTTTGCAGTCTATACCATTTACTTTTTTGTACAGACTGCTTTTGTTGTTTGGAATTCCACTCCCGCCTAATTGTTTCTTTAAACCCCACAAAGTCCATATCCGAATTCGGCTCAAATTGGTGCACCTTGTTTTCTGTATCCAGATAATCAAAGTAATCGTAATGTGCAGAATCTTCACCATCATACATATAGCACTGAATAGTAATACAGGCTTGTTTACTATCGTCAGAATTCTGTAACTGATGAATTTGGTTCAGAGCAGGGCTTATCCAGGTTACATCACCTTCCCTGAATTCCTTGGTTCCAAACATCTTTACGGCACCCAAAAAAGGAAATAGGTGAACCTGTATAGTACCTGAGAGTACACGAATTACAGCATGAGATCCTCCGTGATTATGTACCGGTGAATAATGTCCAACAGGCCAGATTTCCATAACGTAGGGAATTCCAGGAGATTCTCCGTTATTTTCATTCAGTGTAATACGCAAATAGGTTTCTAAAAGATTCTTTTCGGGTCCAAATTCCTGACTTTTGGCTTTCAGAGTTTCGTAACACCAGAGACCAGGTGTCAGAATACTGTGCTCTATCGCTTTATTAAAATCAGGAAAATCCGGAGTATTCAGTGTAAATTGACGACCCGCAATACAGTTATACAGTTTCTGGGCTGTTTCTGATAAATTGGAAACAGGCATATAGGTTCCTTTGGCAACATCTTCCATCGTCAGGTCATCTTTGTCTTTTACATGTAGGGGTACAGAACGCGTAATCGGATCCCTAACAAGTCGCAGAGGTATAATGTCCTCCTGAAGTTGAATCTGTGCAATAGATTCAAACCACTTTTTTGCTTTTTCGTTTGCTTCGGTAATCGTATATTTATAGGTAGCCGTTTCCTGACGTGCTTCCCCAATTCCAGCATACAGTGACTGATTCTGGGCATCTAGACTGAACCAATAAAATGCACCTGCAACTGCTGTAAGTCCTTGTTTAGCATCTGGGTCGCTGAAAACATCTGTTCCATGGGTTACCAGAATACCTGTTAAAGAAAATGTTACGGTAAGGACAGGTTCATTATCCTTTGTTTGAAATGTTAGTGTACAGGGGTTCTCGGTATTTTTATATTCAAACAAAAGAATTCCTTGTCCTTTCACTGGCAGTTGAACTAAGCTGGTCGGTTTAGAGAACTGAAACAATCGTTTCATTGTGTATAAATAAAGAAATGTGTTAATTGTTTAGATCAGTGATTATATATTTATAGATTTCCTACATGAATACTAGTAAGAATGGCAAACGCACTACTTTATAAATCATCCCTTATTTGTACATATTTGCATCTTTATATGCTATATTTCTATCCTATACATGATATAGAGTATGTTACATTTATATTATTTGCGTTGTTAGTTAGTATTCTGAATCATGGATATACTCATCGCGCGTTTCAGATCACGGATCGTGCTACAATGATGTTTGGATTACCCTACACTTACATTCGGATTCGTAACTCTCCATATAGTCAAATATGTCTTACATCCATCCCTCTATTCTATCTCTATGCAAAGTATTCCAGAAATGTATATTATCATGTCCTATGTCATGCTCTGATTACGGGGATTAATATCCATATAATTTCCAATTACCAGATAAAATGAATGATACCGATTTATTTCCAAGCGATTTTGAAGTCCTGATGGGCTCTTTGACGCTTTTATTAAGAGAGGAGCGAGAAACAGAAACTAAACTTTCTGCAAATATGCATGAGATAGAAACACGATTTCGCAAGGAAGTCTTACCTCGTTACGGAATTCAGGAACCTCAAAAAGTTCAGACAACGGATCTTATTGTTCGTGAATCTGTAAGAGAATTTGAAAAGCAGGAAGAACCAGAACCCCAAATACTTCCACCTCGGATTCCTGAACCTCCTGAATCCTCAGAATTGCTTTTTTCTGAAAATGATCCAGAACCTTCGCCACTCATGAAAAAACTCTTTAAACCCATTGCTCTCCTTTGCCATCCTGACAAAGTCGCCGATGCCAAAAAGAACCGATTCTTTTTGTTGGGACGCAAAGCCTTTAAGGAAAACGACATACCTACGGTTCTGTTTATTCTCTCTAAACTTTCCTGCGATTTGGTCTTAGACGATTCGGAACTTTCTGAAATTCACGGATATGTGGAGAGACGGCGCTCAGGCCTTCATCAGAAAAAAGATTCGTTTGTTTATAAATGGGGATTCATTACTGAAGACCAGAAGAAAAATATTCTGGAGAACATACAAATAGTAAAATAATCTTTGTATATATATATAATGGCACAACCTACGCCACAAACCCTCCGGGTTTTTGAGATGATTGGTGAAGAAGCTCAAGAACAAACTATTTTGCAATATATCAATAACAACCAGGTTCACATTGATGCAAACTATGTTCATGGAGAACAAAGCACTCTGTTGGTGCAAAGTTTAGATTTTGGATATCTAAAAGTTATGAAAAAACTTCTGAAATTAGGTGCAATGGTAAACGATGATTTCATAGAAGAATTTAAAGACTATGCGTTTGAACCGCCTGTAGCACAGGCAAAAGAATTAATGAATGCGTTGTTGAATGCTGGTTTGCCCAAACAGAATATGTTACATACTTTATGTATTCTAATAACTGGAACCCATAAAGAATTGTTAAAAACACTTTTAGAGCAACCTTTGGATATAAATTACAAACAGGATGGCATTACACCATTGCATAGGTTAATTATGACGTTTTCAGAAGAAACGGAAGATACACGAGGTGTCTTTATGGAAATGCTTCGTGCACTCATGCAGAAAGGTGCAAATCCAAATGAAGTCGATGGTGAGGGTAGAACTGCAATTCAATTGGTGAATGAATTACTTGTGGGTAGGAATCCTAAACAGATTTTAAAGATTTTACAGGCTCCTGCTGCCCCTGCTGCCCCAGCTGCCCCAGCTGCCCCTGCTGGACCTGATGGCCCAGATTACAAAAAATTATGGGCGGATGAACTTATGAAATCTTCACCTGATATTGCAAAATTAGAAGAATATAAAAATGCCGGTGCAATTGATGTGAATGCCAATATTTCTAGCAAAGACAATCCCCTAAGTTTTCGTATTGTCATGAAATCAGATATAAAACTTATTGAGGCTTTATTAAAATGGGGTGCAAATCCAAATCTTATTTATAGATTTATTCCCATTTTTTGGAATATATTTAAACGTTCCACTAAAGATATGAAACCGTTATTGCTATTAATGATTAATAACGGTGCAGATGTAAAACTTATTGCAGACAACAAAACTTCTTTAATGTATTTTATAGATACTATAAATATTTCGGATTTTACACAAAATCATAAAGAAACTGCAGACATTCTTATTGCCAATGGTGTTGACATACATTATATAAATGATACCAATAATACCGATGTATTAGATAAAGCTTTAGAATATGAAAACAAAAATGCGGTTGCGTATTTAATTAATAAAGGACTAAGTCTGGTTGTGAATGGAAGAACAAGATTTTACTCTCTTATGTTAAGAAAAATGCATTATCCTAGTATCATGACAGATGCTACGAACGTATTAAATATTCTTTTATCACATGATTCAAATCACAATGCTTATTTCAAAGATTATTTGGATTTTGCACTTGCATATCCTTCATTCTATCTGATTGGACATCTCTATGTAAAACTGAAAGACAGATTAATTCTGATTTGCAATGAAGTCTTTGAGGACGGTTCAACACCTCTCATTAAATTCGTTCAACTTTACACAAAGGTACCACAACAATGGGTCAAGATTATGATTGAAACTATGGTTGAAAAAGGTGCTAATGTAGCTTACACAGATCCAACAGGAAAAAAGGCTGTCGATTATACTACCGATGAAGACCTGAAAGAATTGTTAGGAGAGAAACCGTTTAAGATTCTTTGGACGGGATTTTCCAGATCAGATATTGAATTTACAAATTCTATTTTTCACCAGACCACACATGTCTCCAATTTAGCCGTTAAAAATCCCGAAGAATCTCTTTTTTCAATATGTCCTGTATGTCTCAAGTATATCCAACACGAAACTACAACATGTATGTATATGACGCATTCGTGTCTAGAACAGGCCGGATATCAAGGATATTATCACAAGAAACTCTGGAATGCTTTTAGTTATGAAAAAGTCTATGATGCTCAAGGCCGTGAGATTCCACCAGGTCAGCGCAAGCGTGTTCTCGAGTGGTGCACAAACTGTGGACGCATCTGTAAGGGGCACAAACACTATGCTCTACAGCCAATTTATAAACCAGGAAGCAAAGAAATTCAGATACCAAGTCTGTTGGGAATGGGGGACTATTTTGCAACAACCTGTGATAAACCAGGAATTGGCGGAGGAGGTATCAAGGAAAAGCTCAATCGCTACAGGCGCTTCCGAGAAATGGTTCATTTTCTGAACGAGCCTGAATTTATAAATAAAATAACATTTGAAAATGCAGTCAATCAATTAGTGGAAGCTGTTTGGGAAGCGCCTCTTGACCCTAGACGTGGTCTAATGAATTATATACAGAAAAAGGGTGCATTTAATCGCATAGTAGCAAATGAAACTTACATGCTTCCTTCTGAACTCCCTCCACCGCCCAAATATATTTATTCTGTACCTGTTTATCCAGATGCCGGAAATCCTGACTTTTTACCAGTTGTCTATCCAAACTCAACTGCCACGATGAAAAATGTGCAAGACCATTTGTCTGGTGATACGGAGAATATTGTGCAGTTCCGACACCGAATGGAAGATGGTAAAATAAATAAGCATAATGGTCCTAATCAACAGATAGCCTTGGATCGTTTAATGGACTATATTTACTCAATTTCGTCAACCCAGAGTTCTCCTGACTATGGAATGTGTTGGCAACATACCAAAGAGAGTGTACAGTATATTTATGATGAGTCTAAACCCCCACACAAATGTACAGCGCGTTTGTATCCCGAAGAACTTTTACATGCAATTAACTCGGCAACGTATGGCACAGATGCAGACAGTCAAGCCAAAAAAGCCACACACATGGTCTGGTATAATGCATATAAGGTAGGGTTCGAGAACAAGTTTAAAAAACCTATAGGAGTTGCGCCTAACAATGTTGCTAATAGAGTGAACGCAAGTAATAGCAAAGGAAATAATAGCAATTTGGAGGGCGGAACTAGAAAAAGACGTTATCGGCAGAGACGTCGTACAATGCGTAGATACCGTAAATAAATTCTTTACATCAACAGCATAAACAAGGTGGCCAAAATTCCTACAATCAGGCTGTAAAGAATATAAATATTCTGTGAAATGGATTTCACCATGTAGGTACCTTCCAAGTGAAATCCTGCCTTTCGGTAATAGTCCCGTACCCCTACACCCGAAATAATTCCCAACTTCGTTGCTCCATGCTGCGCCGCTAAATCCTCGGCTTTTTTCAGCAGTTGTTTTCCGATGCCCAAATGCTGAGCTGACCCTTTTGTATTTGCCTCATTTATTGCTGACCCTACTTCCTTCACTTTTCCATACACATGAAGTTCACGAATTAGAGCCGTCGCCTGTCCTTTCAGTTCAGGGATTACACTCTCCTTGAGTGTCTCGGAAGGCAACCGGAGACGCAGGAATCCCAACATTAAATCCCTGTTCGGTCGCGGAACGATCGCCGACAAGAAGCATTCCTCAGCACCTGATGCCTGAAATTTATCCACACGATACTCAATTTCACTCGGGTCAAAGGCTTCTCCTCTAACTTCACAGCACCGAATGCACTGACAGTAGATTCCTCTCTTCTCGGCCTCATCTTTCACAATCTGCGCCAAGGAATTCTGTAAGGACGCACTCGTAAATCCAATTTCGTGCCCAGGTTTGTCCATGACCTCCTTAAAATCCCGCTGAATCCGATTCACACGCACCCATCGTGGCGTAATCTCCTGCCTGTAAATCAGAACTTCCCTAAGGTCTCTGGCATCCGGTGTCCTCTCCGCATATGGCTTCCAGAGTCCCTGTTCCTTCCATTCCTTAATCTTGGTGTAACTTACATCCAGACAAGGATAATCCTTCAAATAATCGGGCGTCAGATCTGGGTCCGATTGTAGTACCTGCCTGTAGCATTCCTTGTCGCCCTCAGGTGTTGCACCTGGCAGGTCAGCCATGATATGAATCTCCACCTTAAATCCGTAATCTTTCAGGAGTTTAATGGCTCTCTTGGACGCTTTGAGGCCGTGACCGCGATTCACCTTTCGTAGCAAGGCATCATCCGTATGTTGCACACCGAGCTCCACACGGGTCACACCATACCGCCTAAATCGGATGATTTCAGCTTCCGTAATTTCATCCGGTCGCGTCTCTACACCTAAGCCAACTACATGAACTGCAGCAGTCTCATTCTCGGCCTGCTCCTCTTCCAGGGACTTCTTGGCTCTTTCTCTTGCTAGACACTTGTAGGTATTCGCAGCAAAGTACAAATCCCGAATAAATTCATCGGCAGTTTGATGGTCATAGCAACTAAAAGTTCCTCCGAGTACTCTGAACTCCAGTTTATCAATAGGATGCCCATTCTCCTGCAGTGTATCCAAACGACTAAATACTTGTTGAACCGTGTTAAATGCCACGTGGGAAGCCCGTGCTAAGACATCCTCGTTGCTCAAGTACGACCGTGGCATTCCTGGTTCATTGGGACAGAAATGGCAGTTGTACTTACAACTGAATTTGTCCGGTGGCATACTCACAGTAATGTTTAGAATTCCACTTTCACTGCGAACCGACTTATGTACCAGAATTGCATGGAGAGACGGATGGTAGGGGAAAGTTGCAGGCTCCTCTTTCTGAAGGCGTCTGTACAGAATACCCAGGTCATACTTGGAAGGCACGCATTTGTAAATGCGCTGAAGAGGATGTATGGCTTTGCGAAGATGATCCGAGGTGGAAAAGGCATCCGCCGGATATTTCAGAAGGGTTTTCAGAATATGTTTGAGTTTGAGTTCCTGAGGCAGAGTTGCCGGTTTCTGACCTAGGGTCTCCACATCCGCATCCATAGAAAAGGAAGAACAGGCCATTCTGAAAACTGAAATAAAATTTGAAAAAAAAGAGGCAGTTCGGTTCTGAACTGTTTGACTACCTTCAATTTTTTATCCGTGTATGAGTTTAAACTTCTGCAACTAAAAAAATCTAAATGGGAACTCGTAAAAATATTCGTGCACCTAAAATTGACCCCGCTAAAAAAACAGTTGTGGATTACATTCGGAGTCTAGAAGGTGAAAATGCCGATAAATGTATTGAATGGGCAAAAGAACACCAGAAAATTATAAGTCATCCTCAAACGCCTGAACGCAGTGAAAGAGATGCCAAATGGCTAATTCAAGACTGGAAAGTGCAAAGTGCTAACAAGGAAAAATGGCTCTCCAAACTTGGCGAACTTCCAGATTCATTTGAAGAAGACGACCTGACTGTGGGTGGCTTACATGCATATCTTACAAAACTTCTGGCTCTCCATCCGGATATGGCATCTGTCCATGTATATCATGAAGAATGTTGTGGACAACGTGGTTCCTGGTATGTAGGATTTGATGCAGAAGAAGACCGGTTGTGCATAACTTGATACCTCTACATTTGTATAGTAAAAAGGAACCACTTTCAATCTCTAATTACCCTTCTAGTTTTATTTTTTGTTAATTTTGTGTATATAAAATTTGTCCACTGGATAATTTTTATATTTGAAATAAATAAAACCTATTTATATTATACGTTTTGCAATTATTTTTACTTTCATTTTCTTTGCTAAACTATCATGTTTAAAGTATGTAACATATGGATCTGTATCTTTTGGTAAAACATTATTTGGTATATACTTATCTTCTGTAAAAAGATAGGTATTTTCATCGCCAATTGCGAAGGCATAAATCACGTCACTATTACCAACAATACCATGAAACTCATTTATTTTATCAGAAGTTCTAAACTCAATAATGTGATCTCCAATAAATACATATTTATCATCCTCAATATGAACAAGTATTGAATTGCCAGTACCTTTAATCTCTCTTTTGTTAGCATATTTCCCTGTATTTTCACCAATCCACACATGTTTGTAAGACGAAATTGTCAGTACATGTTTATCATAAATTGAACCTATGTCTTTTTTTTCAAAGCATGCATCGTCGCATCTACCTCTTACTACAGTAATCGCTCCATCACGAATTTTAACATAAAAGGGTCTATTTCCATTATCATGTGTAAAATAACCAGTAGCCTTATTCCATCGTTGTGATGTACCAGCCGCTTCAACAATCCATGGGGTTTTTCCCATATACATTACACGCCCAAGTTCTGTTTCTGAAGCATGTACTTTTGGTGCTTTACGTGTACTTGCTCTATCACTTTTCTTTTTTATTGTCCGGGGCAGTGACATTGTCTATTTTATATTATTTAAAAAGTTATATATTAATCCTAATTTACTAAAAAAATTAAGAATACGCTTTTCTACACTAAAACATAAAATTGTATTGCTATGTGCTAACAATGATAAAACTAGTGCGAAAAAAATTGAAACCTTCCTAAATTATTAATACCTTTCTGCCCCACTTTTCCTTTTATTTCTTTTCTTGAAAATGTATTTCTGTTTTCCTTCCACTCAGCATCTCCCTGAAGCCAAGAAGATTTTCCTTTTGGATGTGGACGGAACTCTGATTCTTTCTAAATCCGGTCGCAAATGGGCCGATTCTGCTTCTGACTGGATCTGGGCTCATCCTGAATTTCCTACATTCCTCCAGGACATCTCTAAAACCGCCATTGTTGCCCTAGTCACTAATCAGTCTTCTTGGAATTCTGCAAATTCTCAGGCGCAAACAAAACTTACCTCCATTCTGAACGCTTTAGAGACGGTCAATGGATGGAAACCCTGGTGTTTAGTGGCAACTGCGAAACCCAAACAGGCAGATCCTGTGTATCGCAAACCTGGTCGCGGTCTCTACGATGTGCTTCTGAAAGAACTAGGATGGTCAGCGACCGAAGTTGAGAAGCTGGAAATGTGTGGGGATGCTGTGGGTGCCGAGGATCCCAATCCTGCCTATCGGTGGGCGAATTCTGACCGCGTCTTTGCTGAAACCATTGGGGCAACCTTTCTTCGGCCTTCTGACCTTCCTTTACTCAAACATTCTCCTATCCCTCTTTCAGAATCTGAAAAAGAGATAGTGATTCTTGTGGGTAATCCTGGTTCCGGAAAAAGTACACTAGGACGAGTGTTTGCTGAAAACGGATATACACATGTGGAACAGGATAAGACTAAAACTGCTGCTGCAACCTTTAAAGCGGTAAGATTTTCCACAAAATCAGTGATAGTGGATGCCACTCACGCAGGAAGAAAACATCGTGCTCCCTACATTGCTCTAGCGAAAGAACGAGGTTGGTCTGTGAGGATTCTCTGGCTCGTCAGAGATGGACGACCTTGGAATGCCTTACGCACCGAAGGCAAAGTGCCAGAAATTGCTTACGCCGTGTACTCCAAATATTTTGAGGAACCCACAGA
>JACCDO012394271.1_pt1 | contig 13744 bp, 8 predicted proteins | sample 7446101 | NCBI WGS metagenome assembly JACCDO01 (sample SAMN15323440, study PRJNA562643) | freshwater metagenome | isolation source: river surface water | place: USA:Blue River Watershed | collected 2017-08-16
AGAGAAGAGAGAAGATGAAGTTGGTTCGGTTCTTGATGAAGCTGAAAAATGAAACGGTTGAAATCGAACTGAAGAATAACACCGGTAAGTATTTATACTACTTCTTGTGATGCGACGTTCTGGTTTATAATAATTCGGACGGTAGTATTCGATCGAACATCGCTGCTGCTTACTAATGGTTATATCTTTTCATGTTGTATATACTGACTCTCCCTTTCCTATTATAGTCGTCAGAGGAACAGTTACTGGTGTTGATATGTCCATGAATACGTACTTGAGGAATGTTAAAACAACGATAAAAGGCAAGAATCCTGTATCTCAAGAGTTCTTGTCTATTAGAGGCAATAATATACGTTGCTTTATTCTCCCTGATAGTTTAAATATGGATGCATTATTAGTAGATGATACACCTAAGCACGAAAGAAGTAGAATAGCACCACTTGGAGTTAAAAAAGGAGCAAAACCAAGACGAGGAGCAAAAAAAGATAGAGGAAATGTAGCTAAAAAACCAAGAATTTGAAACAAATACTATTGTTACTTCAACCTAAATAAATTGTATATACTATTGTTTTAGTCGTCATCCTCTTCAACTACTCCTTGTTTTGCTTTCTTTACCCCAGTACTATTATTTGCTGTGCTACTTCCTTTTTTAATCTCTGGCTTCGCTTCATCTTCATCACTACTACTATCTTCCTCCTCAATGGTTGAAAATAGTAATTCCATTTGAGTAGGTTCCTTGAGAGCTTCAAGATCTTCGGCACTAAGCTCCACAGGTGCAGGTGCTTCCTCTGCTGGTCGTACTTCAAACGAGAATTCTTCTTCGATATCTAATCCTAGGTATGAATCACTAATTATCCACACCTTGAATGGTAAATTATTGAATATGCGATGGACCTGGAACCTCATGGTGAAAATGTTGTCAGCAGGTGCCAACTTCGTTATTCTCTTTGGTGCATCAAGTAAAATAAATCTTTTTGCACCATTTCGTTGATCGACAATAAAACCACCAATAACCGCCCAAAATCCGGAATCAATAATTTCGTCGTATACTTGGGAATGAACATGCATATCACGCTTCTTACTCTGCAAATCGTCTAGTGTGACACGAACGGTCAACCCTTCGCCTTCATATACTACTGGTACCTTCTTCGTCTCACGGTAGGTTGCGATGTCTTTATCTTCTACAAATATATCTATTGTGTGTTTAAAGCGAGGTATTTGCTTCAAAGCCTTCATAATGTCATCTACTTTCTTTTTATCAGACAAGCTTTGAACTACCTTGTGATTACTTGGATTATCTACAAAATCTTTGAATGCAACCGCGTTCAAATCTTCGGTACCCATTCCATATAAGTGTGGCAACTGGTAATATGGGCATAGTTTATATTTATTTGTGCTGTCGCGCGAGAATGCATCTATATGCCAGACTCCTTGAATAAACGATTGTTGGAACTTCATAACTAAAATGATAGGTTCAAAAAATTCTTCGTCCATGTATAAGTCCATGATTATAGAGAGCACAGCTGGTACTTTCAAAGCTACTTGATGCATCAACAAGCGTTCTTCTTTAGTCAGACCCATGTCGTTTGCATTGCGTAGTAAGTAGATATGTAGTAAGCAATAGCAATACATTGCACGATCATCTTCTTGGAACCAAGAAAGATTGTCTTCTGATATTTTTGGCATGAATTTCCCCAGTTTCTTGCTTAATTCTTCTATTCTTTCTGGTAACACCGAACTTTTGGCCAACACGTCTATACAATCCCTACTCACGGCGCACAATTCTACAATATTAACTTTATTCTTTTGAGCCTTCATACACTCCACAAGAGTCTCTTTAACAGACATATTACGTCTTTCTTTCTTCGCTTCACGGTTATAAAACGTGAAAACAAATGCTGGAATACCAATAATCATGGTAATAAGATATAGTACTAGCACAACCTTAGGGTAATCCAATAGAAACGATGGCAGTCCGATCGACAATTCAGTTGCTTGTCGACCATCAGGATTGCCGTATTTTTCATAATTTGCTTTTGCTTCTTCATCGGTAAGTGCCTCGTATGCTTTAGCGATGGTCATGAACATTTCTTCGGCAAATTTATCACCAATATTCTTATCTGGGTGATATTTTAATGACAACTTACGATAAGCTTTTTTTATTTCTGCAGTGGTTGTACCAATTGATATACCAAGTATTTTATAGGGATCAAATTGTTCAACATCACCGTCATTCAATATTAAATTTCTAAGAAATAACAGTAATGACAATAATACAATTAAAAAGATAACATTGCGAACAAATTTCTTCTCGCTTAATTTATTCAATCCCGTATGTGTTACAGTGACTCGTGTTAATTGATCTTGACACGTCGATGTTGCTTGTAATTTTCTAACTACTGGATTAAACGCTGGAAATACATGCAAAATACCCTTGACAATTGCGACGGTGGTGGGCAGAATGAGCAGCGCGACAATCGTCAGCGCGAAGTAGTAGAAGGCGCTCGTGTCGTACTGCCGATGCGACATTCTGTAGCGATTTTTGCCCTCTTCCTACGTACAAGTTGCTCTCGAAGCATGCTAGCTAGGGTTATCAACGATGGCCGGAATTTTTTTTAATTAAATACAATTTTTATTAATTTATTTTCGGATGGGTTGAGAGTTGCTTCGCGGACGGACTTCTGTTACTGATGTGTACTCGGTTCCAACGCTTCCATCCGAGCCTCTACTGACTCGACTGTCAACATTATTGGAATAATTTTCTTGATCTAGTAATGCTTGTTCAGTTAAAGCAACTGATTTTAAGTTGGATAATGATGATGTAGATGAAGATAAAGCATTCTTTTTATTGTTGATATTGTTCCTTGGTGGTAATGGTAATGTACTAGTCATAACTTGATCCTTTCCTTCTTTTTTCTTCCTTGCGTTTCTTAATGAATCTCTTATTTCAATATATGCTGCTTCTTGTGCTTGTACTCTATCAGAGTATTTCTCGCCAGCAAATATGAATGGGGTGCCATTAGTCTCTTCCCAATTGCTGATTTGAGCAAGTAAATCCTTTGTATTCTTTTCTAAATTCTTGACACGATTTGTCATAGCTTCTTCTCGTTTCCTGTCCTCGCGAGCATTAGGACCACGCGCTTTAAGGCGTTCAGGGTTAAGTTGAATATGCTCCAATTCGATGCGTTCTAATACAACAGCTTCACGACGTGATATTTTATTTAGTAATGGACGTAGTTCCTCTACTCTGCTTTTCAGGGTAGTGTAATATTGCTCATGCACGTCGACAGATGAATCATCTAATTCTTCAATATTCATAAAAAATATTGGACATTCTTCTTGTCTCTGTTCATCACATTCGATTCCTACTTCGTCCCACAGGGATGAAATATCAGTGCGAATCGATGCTATTACCTTTGCCAAGCACTTAGTACGTATATCTTGTAATCTGGCGACTTCCATGCGACCTTTTTCGATTGTTTCTACGGATAAATTCATTTCAAAACTTGATTGGAAAACTTCTCTTTCTTGTGTTGGTATACGCAATAAAGTCCATAATCTTGCGATCTCACTACCAGTTGTAGCAAGCTCACTACGTCTTAACTCTCTCTCTTCTTTCAATGATACCAAACGGTCTTTCAACGAATCTAAATCATTGATATGAATTCCCATATTTAACACTGTGTAATTGCTTTTACTGTACGCTACAATAGCTGCATCGCATTCTAAATACATATTGCTTTGGTCCATATTCTTTATTGATCGTAAGGAAGTGAGGTCTTCGTCGTGGACGACAAGGTCTTTCATGGCTGCATAGCATTCCTTTGCAATAACTTTCATTTCGTTTATGCGTTTATCTTTCTTTTCTTCTAATCCTTGACGGTATTGACGTAGTAAATGTAATCGTAAATCTGACAACTCAGGGGTACCTTCAGGGCCATCGAATGAACTTATAGCAGGAGGATTTTCACCCATATTGGTAACGATTTCATCAATTAATAAGAATTCATTATTGATAACTTTCAATCTCTGACTTACTTCAACACTTATAGTACTATTCAGACGATCTAATTCAGCTAGTTTATCAGCATAAGTGTTACCAAGACCACTGCCATATCCTTCAACTGATACTATTGGTACTCTGCCAAGCTGCTTACAATAGTCCATATACTCCTTTAACTTATTGTTTACTTGTTGTTTCGCATGTTCTAGTATTTCTTGTTCTGACTGTATCTCTTCATTACATGTATTAGTTACTTTTTCATAAAAATCACCTAATAATGAATGAATCTCGACCTCTTCGTAACCTGCTTCATTCCATATTGCTTGCACAATCTCAAGGGTTTCGTACAATTTACTTACTGCTTTAACTTTGAACTCATCAAGAGTAAGTCGCAATCCATTTCCATTATCATTATACAATGATTGTCGTGCTGGATCTGATTCTGTTTGATTCAAAATCGACACACGGTAACTGCTCATGCGCTGCTGCTTCATGGTCTCTTTTACCTAGTCTTTAATTACTAAGTATTTCCTTTTTTTTTCCTTTTTCGCGATAAGTTTAACGGTTCGAGAGAACCGGGTCCGGTTCCTGCAGCCTACAAGAGAAAGTCCAGTGAAAAGAAAGAATAAAAGGAGAAACATCGCATCATTCGGCTTGTCGGAATATCCGTCTTTTGATTGCTGCAATAAAATAACTACAATTTCAAAAAATATAATAATATTATTTGTTGATATTTTTTTCACAAAATCGACCAATAATTGCCTATGTGACGCTGCGATATCGTCTTACTTCTTCCTTCTTCAATCGTTTTCTGATTCACTTCCTCTTCCCCTAACCTAACCGGTTCCGGAAATCTCATTGGTTCGTGGCTGCAAAACTTTCATAACAAAAAAAGGTAGAAACCATGGGTATTTCGCGCGATTCCAGACACAAAAGACGCAACACAGGTGGCCGCAAGGCGAACCTAAAGAAGAAGAGACTGTACGAGTCCGGTCGCCCACCAGCCATGACCAAGTTAGGAGGCACTCGTATTCATGTCCTTCGTGTCCGTGGAGGTAACTTGAAACATCGTGCACTAAGACTTGAATCTGGTAATTACTCATGGGGCACCGAGGTATTCACTGCTAAGACAAGAATCCTTGATGTTGTATATAATGCATCAAATAACGAATTGGTTAGAACAAAGACATTAGTTAAAAATAGTATTGTCCAAATTGATGCCACTCCTTTTCGTACATGGTATGAAAAGCATTACGGTGTTAAAATCGGCTTAAAGAAGGGCTCCAAGAAGACTGATGATGATGTTAAGTTATCTTTCTTGGCTCAAAAGAAGGTTGATGAAAGACAAAAAACTCGCACATTAGATCCAGCATTAGATGAAGAGTTTGCATCTGGTAGATTATTAGCTTGTATCTCATCTAGACCAGGTCAATCAGGACGTTGTGATGGTTATATCCTTGAAGGAAAAGAGCTTGAATTCTATGTCAAAAAGTTAAAGAGCAAAAAGGAAAGTAAGTAAATTTACTTATGTGTAGATGAATTAAATATTTATAATACAAAAATCAAATTATTTCTTCTTAGCAAATGCATTACCACCTTTCTTATTTGCACCTTTACCCTTGACTTCTTCAACCTTTCTCTTCGCACCTGCATTTGGATTCGATGATGGTAACACTGTGAAGAAGGAATCCATTCGCTTTTGACTTTTATTCTTTTGAGCTTCTTGCAATTTTTTGATACCATTCGCAACACGTTCAGCATTAAACTGCATTTTATTGACTAAAAAATCTCTTAATCCTTCCTCGTCAGGTGTTGACCATTTCAACTCGACTTCAGCAGCTGGTTTTACTTCCGCATTTAAAAATAATTCCCTGGCTTGAGCGAATAATGGAGGGATAATAATGTAGTCTTCTTCATTGACTGATCCGTCACCCAGTACAACAACATCGTCGCCATCTTTTTCATCTGTTGTAGTATCATTAGCGGTAAAATCAATATTAATTTCCTCATCTATAGGGGCTTCCTCCTCCTTTTCCTCCACTCCAACAATCTCATCATCTTCACCATCTAATGTATTATTATTCTCTGTTGACATTGGTTGGCAATTTTCTTTTTCAGTTGCGACGGCTATTGGATTTGATGGAGTATCATTACTTACAGTCACTTGAGTAGAGGTGCGATCACTCATTTCTAATGCCTTCTTCTCAAGCGCCTCAGACTCTGCCTTTTCAGCTGCTTCGGCATCTGCGACTTGTGCCTTAGTAACCTTTTGTGTCTTCCAATCGTCGGGAATGTTGTTTTTGGCTTTTGGATCTTTACGTAAATGAGCTACAACAGCTTCAATAGTTTTATATGTCTTAATAAGTTTTAATGCAGTTTTTGGTCCAACACCTTTGATGGTACTACAATAATCACAGCCACAAAGTATACATAGATCAACAAATTGTTGATATGTAAGTTCCATGCCGCTCAATACTTGTTCCACATCAATTTCTAATATTGCTTGCTTATCTTTACCTCCTGAAAATGTTAATCTTCGTAATAATTTTGGTGTCCTAAATGTTAATGCATCCATATCTTCAGTTGCTGTGGCATAAACTTTACCATTTTTTGCTAATTCTGCGCATTGAGCCTCTGCTTCACATGGAGCATCGACGTATGGAACTCCCATCAATCGTAACAACTCTTTACAATCTTCATTATGCTGTCTTGTTACTTTTACCAAACGTCTTGAAAAACGATCGATGTCGTCGGTAGCACCCGCTTCTCTAGCTGCGGCTAAATCACTTTCAGCCTTGGCTCTTCTTGCAATACGTTTAGCAAGTTCAGCTCCTTTCATTTGTGGTGGTTTACCATCAAATACAAATACTGGTTTCAGTCCTGATGACATCATCTTAATAGTACGATTGAACATACCTTGTATGTGCGACGTCACCTCTCCTTGATCATTCTGCAAGAAAGTTGCTGGTGCACCATTACCACCAGCACCAGCAGAACGAACAGCGATGAGAAATTGATACATTGCCATACTCGCATCAATTGCAACTTTTCGACCAGTTAAATTGTCCATTTCTTGCTCCTTGACGGCGCCTGGGCACTCCTCATAGATGAGCTTCATCAAGCCTTGAATCCCCATTTCAAACTCTTCTTCTTTGCCTTTCTTCTTAGTACTTCGCTCAAAATTTGAATATGTGATTGAGTCGGTACCAAATTGATATGAGTGACTCATCATGAGTCAATAATGACGTGCGTGTGGGCGTTTGCACGAAGCAAACAGTGAGTCGATGGGTAAGAAAAGAAGGAAGAACAGATACATAACTTTAAACACATTTTTATTCATTATTTATAACTTTTTATATACCGAAGAATGCATCCGGTACTCCACTCTCCTCCTCCTTCTCCACGTTGGAAACAATATGCAGTGAACGTCGCGACTCCGTTGAGTTCAATTCCTTTATCGCATTCAACAAGTCAGGTTGAATGGAGAAATTGTCGTCGTCGTCGCCTCCACTAGTATAGGATTCTCGATGCCGTTCTCGATGCCTAGAATTCTTCCTCTCAACACTTTCCTTTGATAAGTTCTTTGTAGCACGGTAACTTAGGAATGATTGCACACGGTTGGGTGTGCTCTCGCCACTACTAAGCACTTCGTGGATCGTATTTGAGTTGAATATATTTGGATTGTTGCTACTACTATTTGTCTCTATTGGAGCATCTCGACGGGGAGTATTCTCCCCACTTTTATCCTTTACCTCTATATCATCGTGTGCAACGTCAGAGCTCTTGTAAGGGCTGGTAGTGCGCGGGGGGGTTGCATCTTGCACTTTACTAGTTACATTATTGACGCTGCTAATTGGGGCATTATCATTCTTGGTTACAGGTAAGCTCTCTTGTTTTTTCAGGCGCGGCATGCCTTCCACTTGCACTTGCGCCAGGTAAATGGCCAAGTGGTTGGTGTTGTTGCAATCGAACAAGTATTGGGACAGCAGGCTTCTCACAGCTGACGACCAAGTGGGTGAAAAAAAGTACGAATAAGCATTATTATTTTCCGGCGATGGCACCATGGTGATGGCGATGGCGATCGTGAACTCCTTGGTGTATAGCAGTTCAGGCGTTGGGTTTTCACGCAAAAAATCGTCCATTGCTCGCTTATAAAACGAAAAATGGGATTGAGCTAGTGACTCGGACAATATATTCTTGATCGTGTAAACAATGAAATACAAATGCAGGTAGAACTCTACTGTCCTGCGCATGAAGTATCTCTGTTGCACTTCAGCATCGTTATTGGATCGCTTCTCGTTGACGAATTTGATTGCCGGGACTATCTTATCTGCCCAAACACGAAAAAATAATTCATAGTTACCACAGTCCAGCAGCCAGCATAATTCCTTTGCCTTCTCATGAATGGAGTTCTCATCCAGTGCAGGCACCTCCTCCACTCTTGCGACAACAGGGGTGCTTGGCTCATGGACTACTGCCGTGCACTCGTTTGCGGCATTCTTTTTCAATAGTTCTTGCACGGTAAATGTCCAAGTTGCATCGGAAAACTTGCGTATGTTACTAAGAATGTACGGTACGTCCTTGAGTTCAATTCCAATCGAGATCAAATCATCGCCGCGCAATAACTCGATTATGCTCATTTTCGTGACCCCGCCACGTATGAAATGGTCGAGGTAGTGCCCCATGTCGATCGACTTTAACCAGTTATGCAATCTATTTAGCTCGGCAGCTTCCGACACATCTCGGAGGATGAATTGTCTCAATCCTGCCTCCACGTTGCTACCTCCATAAGACCGTCTAAACTCGTTGCTGTCGGGCTTATTGTCTACACTACCAGAGCTAAAATCAGTGAGAATACTGTCTACATCGTTGCGATAGTAATTAGCACTATTCATCGGGCTACCATATACTTGATCCTGCATCGTATTCGGATACGACTGGGGTGTCGGATCCTTCATTACCGTTGGGGATTTCACTTTCTGGATGATCCTATTCAATTGACCCTTTTTCTCGTGGCTTCCGCCATTATTAATGTGTTTTCTAGCATCTTTATCGATGTGCTGCACGACCCAGTCGTACCTACGCCCTCCACTCCCTCCAAACGTCCCTGATGCTCTCCTGGAATGACTATCTAATGAAGAATCCTTTTGTTTTGTCACTGCCGGAGGGGCGCTTCTACTGCGCTGACCATTGCTGTGGGTGGCCGGGCGTCTATAGCTGCTCGTTGGGGTAGGTCTCTTATAGGTATTACTGGTGTCTGGGTAGTCATGCTCCCTTTCCTTCATCACATCAACGTTGATATTGCTTACGTCACTATTACGAAGGTCATTATACCGCTCAATCTCACTATATTCATTTTCAACGTCGGAAATATCGCGATTATGCTTTGTAGTAGCCGTTGGTGGATCAAATTTAAATAATTTATACATCGCATCTAATACTGCCTTTTTGATATTTTCATTATCCACCTGTTGGTTCGATGTGGGATGGATTGCCTCCTGTTCGTCGCTATACCTATTCCCAACAGGGCTGTTGCTTCTAACTTGCCTAGATCGTTTAGGAACAACATTTTCATACTTTTTACTTGAGTACTTACTATTCGCGGTGAAATTAGAATTCCAATCGCGCTCTCGATGCTCAGGTGACACACGTGTGTGATGGTGCCGCTGAGGACTTGGTGATCTTACGCCACCAATAGGCGTAACGTGTGATTCTCTTATCTGCCGGGGACTTATAGCGCTTTGAAGATCACGCAGTTCTTCAATACTGAACATTCCTCTCGGTTTATTATCATTTTGTTCATTTTTTTTCACTTCTATAACCCCGCTTTTAGTTGATATGGCAGCTGTGGATGGTGCTAAATGACTATGGCTTGTATATTCGGTGGTTGTGCCAGCTTTGGGTACATTTGTGGGTGCGGGTGAACTAAATTTATGCGTATTAATATCAATAACTGAAGTGGAAGAATGTTTTTGTAATACTTTGGACCATTCCAACTTACTTGCAAAAGATGGACTGATAAATTCAGTCACACTGCCGATAGTAGGTTTAATAGCAAACGAATTCGGATTAGACACCGTAGGTTTTACCAACGACGATCCTATCAAAGATATGGAGAGTAAAGTTACAATGTCTTTCTTATCTCGCATACATATCGAAGGATCTTCTTGAAAACACACGAATGAATTCCCACTTAATGAAGCAAATACTCTCTTCGTTTCACCTAAGTTTAAGCTCTATGAGTGGCGGTTCTAGAGAATTTAACATAGTGAATAAACATACCAGTTTTATTGATATGTAGTTGTAAATATCCTTTGTACACCCCATTGCTATACAATACAGCGGTATCTTGTGGCTCGGAAGGCGGCGGTGCGCTCATCATAGGACTGTTACTTACACTTATCCTGTTTATTCCCTTGTTTGCCCGAACAGGACTAGTAGCCTTGCTCGTCTCTACCGTGCCGAGTCCTAATGCACGAGTAGTGAGTGAGTTAATCAGTGATTGAGTAAGTAAAAAAGGGAATATGCAAGTCTCACCGTGTGTCCCACGCGTGGCCTTGGCCGACATAATAAACGTGCCCTCTCGCCTAAAAGTCGGGAGTCTCGGGTCGGATATCCAGTCAAGATTTTTTTTCTTGTTCCCTGGAATAGGAAGGTCCTGACTGAGGCATGTGAGGATTGCTGCAAGAACCCGAAGAAAGTGTTTTAATGAATTGTTTATATGAATTATTTAGGTACTTGACATAACTATATACACTAACGGCGAGAATAGCGAATCGATATTTTCTCAAACTACTTGGTATGTAGAACACTTGAGCGCTTCTTTGAGGATGCGGCTTACGTTTACATTGACTACAATTTCTCAAGGATTATCACTTCGAAAACACGAGCGTATCGTTTTCTATAACACATTTAACTTCCTATTTTTTCTTTTCAACAGTTTCGACAAACATGAGTTCTCTACAAATAAAATTTATTACCCTACAAAAAACTACAAAGATCAATCATTATTTACTCCTAACCATATCCGCGAATGTCTTCTTGGAGTCGCCCCATGCGCCATCGGTGGAGTCGTCGTTGTTGTGATTATTATGGCGACTTTTGTGATTGTCTCTGTTATGATTGTTCCTGTCCCGGTCGCGGGTGTGTGTGGTATTATTACTTGCATCATTTGAACTGTTTTTATTTTTACTATCTTGATTAGAAGCTGTGTTATTAGCTTGCGCATTGTCATCATTAGCACTAGTTGGAACATTATCGAATGATCCAAATGTAAATGCGTTCGCATTAGTAGGAGTGGTATTTGATTTTGGTGTTGTTCCTTTGTCTTTGTTGTTGGTTTGCTTAGCACTGCTGTTACCCCCAACAGTCTTATTTTGATTACTGACTTGAGGTTTACTGACTGGTTGAGAAACTGCATCATTAGCCGCATTACCAGCAGCAGCTGAGGCCCATCCCGTCATAACTGGTTTAGATGATGGTGAGCTGTTATTCGAGTTAATGGCACCTGCCTCCACTGGCTCATTGCCGAGAGTTGGGAAATCACTTTCCATGTTGAAGTCGGCTGCTGGAACATTTTTACGTTTAATATCACCTTTACCTCCTCTACCATCCAATTTATCTTTCCCTCTTTTATCGTTCATACCCACACGATTCTTGCCACGATCGTTAGCGTCACCATAAATTCCATCTTGGTCGGTGCCGTCCATCTTGCCGCGCATATTCTTCTTTCTACCTTTATTCACATCCATGATAGGCATATTCATTACAGGATTCACCATCATATTGCCAGACATGTAATACATTTCCATGTTATGATGGAATTGAGGGTCAGACATAGGACCTCCCATCATGTGTACTTGACCGATCGCATCATGGTTAGAATTGTCATCAGAACGATCATCACCATTTTGTGATCTGGAGGAACTGTTCATTTGATCACTCAATGAATCACCGTCATTACTACGATTAAACATGGCATCAACGGTAGCGCCTTCACCCTCTGAACCAGGGCGTGCTGCAAAATCATTAATTGGATTACCAAATTGGTCAACTGGTACTCTAAAATTATTGCGGTAATGAGGATTGAAATAATTTCTATTATTGAAACCTCTGGCGTCGTTTTGACCCCCTCGACCTTGCACATTGTTGCGAGGTTGATTTCTATTTTTATTGTTAGGTCCGCCAACTCTATTTCCATTGGGCACTCTATTGCCCATGTTTGGTTGGACCATAGGACCTTGACCCATAGGACCTTGCCATCCAGGACCATTCCAGCCACCAGGCATTCCTCGTGGAATTAACATAGGGTACATTACTGGATTCATCAATGGAACTGCTCCAGGAGCAAATGCTGGGTTTTGCCCCATGTAATTAGCACCAGGTGGGAAAAAAATAGTATTTGGCATTCCAGTTGGTGATCCATTAGGTGAAAATCCGGGTACTGAGTATGCGGGAAATGGTTGAGCACTGGCATTTGATGGACTACTAAATGGAATGACAGATTTTGGCATATGTTCTGGTTTCAAATTAGAACTGATTTTCTCGTCATTAAACTTTGCTTGATTCTCTTTTAAACAAGTATTTGCACTTCTAGCATCGGCCTCTGACTCAAATACGACAAACCAAGTGTTATTTAACTCACTAGTAATATCTTTAGGATGTGGACAGTTGTTTAAGTTGACAAATATCTTGTGAATTTCTTCTTTGTCGGTTGTGGAAGGAATGTTACGTAATATTAATGTTTTTTGTTCTGGTTTAACATACGCACGCACACCATCTTCGGCAAACCAAATGGATTTACCATTGCAGTCAAATAAGACTTTGTTGATGAAGGCAGTTTCATCGGTAATTTCTAATACTTTAGGACTTTGTACAACATCCTCAATTCGGAGCGAACCAGTGGGTAATACTTGACCTGGATGTAAATAAATGAATGAGTACATAAATTTTAAAAGTAAGTATCATATATTAATACTCTTACGTTTTAAGTATTCATCTTGTTCAATATTTGCTTTTAAAAACATTTTGGAAAAAAGATCTGTCAAAGCATCTCTGATCGTTTCTGGGACTTCGATATTCTCTAATACTAATAAAGTGACAAAAGAATATGTAAGTAAACATGACTATGTAATATTAGGAAGGTATAATGCCACGAGATAAAAATGTACAAATGCAGCACAGCAAATCAGTCAAATCGTTGCGTAGCATAAGACACTGTGTTCAATCTCTCATAATGACACGAATAAAGCAAGTGACATGTGATATTCAACATACCTAATCGAAGTGGTTTCGACTGCTCTTTTCCCGTCTCGTCGGCGCCCAAGCCAGCGGCGCCGCTCGCCACGTCGCTCTCCGCGTCTACCACTCTGTTGCCCGACATTCTACTGACTAACGTATGCTCGCTTCTATCACTATCAAGTTGCCCAGCTTTTTTTGTTAATTTGATGGCGATCGATGATCGGTTAGGGTTGCAAATTTAGGCATTGATTTTATTGGTGATGTTCGAAGGCTCAATAATGCTAATAAAGGTGACGATAAGGTGGAAATAGATGTTCTGGGTGGCATCATGGTGGTTAGTAAGTTGGTTAGTGAGTGATGATTAGTAACTAGCTTTATGAAAGGAATACAGTTTCAACCATGCGTAATGAGTAGCAGGAGTCTAATTAGTGCTAATCGAGGAACCAAATGACACTAATCTGATTTCACTTTTGTTATTTCCTGCAATTATCTAATATTCGG